>OLWZ01001102.1_pt1 | contig 12956 bp, 8 predicted proteins | sample 1674011 | NCBI WGS metagenome assembly OLWZ01 (sample SAMEA103958137, study PRJEB25191) | human gut metagenome | biome: human-associated habitat [ENVO:00009003]; feature: intestine environment [ENVO:2100002]; material: feces | place: Germany | collected 2013/2015 | reverse complement strand
TCTCATCTCACTGTTCTGAAGCTGGATCTTACTCTCATATACTTCTGAGATCAAATGGTTCATCTGATCCATCATGCGCCGAAATGACCGGATCAGAACACCCACCTCGTCTTTGGATTTACTCTGCACGGTAACTTTACGAAGTCCCATATTGATCAGGTTCATATTTTCAGTCAATAACTCCAACTGCGATACCATACGGAGAGAAAAAACATATCCCAGAAAACTCAGAAGAAGAACACTGATCAAAATAATCGGAATATTTTTGAGCAAAAGCTTATGGATTGCGTTTTCACTTACTTCCTTTGGACGATAGATATAGAAATTCCATCCTGTATCCTTCATTGTCCGCTGTACCAGATAATAATTCTCACTGATATCTTTCGGACTCTCAATATCCTTCGGACGATATTTCTTATCCATAGAACACTCGGCATAGACAATATTTCCATTATCATCCTGAATCATGCCTCCTGTATTATCTGTAAGCTGGCTCATGAATGGTTCAAGAACTTTTTCATAATCCAGACGCATCTCCAACACCGCTTTGATCGTATCATTGTCATAGAATTTCCGACTGGCAATGATTGATTTATTCACACCGCGAGTGATGCTCCACTGCATTAATGTTCCCTCATTCAACCTGGAATACCACTGTTGATTCTCCGCTTCCGACATTGGAAGAAGTGTATCTCCATGTGGCACTTCTATATTGTCAGAATATAATGTAATGCTCTGGATCTCTTTGTGATAGATCGTCGGCATCTGCAACAGTGGATCAGCCACCTTCACATATTTCAAATACTTCTCATAATCTGACTCTGTCTCCACATCAAAAATATTCCTGAGATTTTGAGAATAAGACAGATAATCAACCAGGTTCTTATAGATCTGAGACTGATTCTCAATCGAACTCACTGACTGTTCCAACATTTTCTCCAGATTGTACTGTTCCTTCTCTCGCAATTGATTCATCATGCCATACTGCATGGAAAAAGCAAGGAATCCTACCGGAACCAGTCCTGCAATCAGCATCAAAACAGACAGTTTTTTACGAAATTTCAGATTTTCAAATCGATGGATCAACTTCCGTATTTGTTTTTTCATCCGCCGCTATTCCTTTCCTGCATGCTTCCGGTGTATCTCCGAAAAACTCTCTGAAACTTCTGCAGAAGTATGAGTTATTGGAAAATCCTACTTCTTTCGCAATTTGGGAGATTTTCATATTCGTTGTCTCTAAAAGCTCTTTTGCTTTATTCATTCGCACTTCACGGATAAAACGGTTCAGTGTCATCCCTGTTTCTTCTTTAAATACAGCACTTAAATATCCCGGTGACAGAAAAACCATTGCGGAAAGTGTCTCTGCTCCCAGATCCTTTTCCTTATAATGGTGATAAATATATCCCTTCACGGTTGTAACTTCTGATCGGAACCCATCTTCCTGCTCTTGTATGCAATGTTCATATTCCTGAAGTACTTCTTCTACTATAGCAATCACATCATTAAGGTTTCTGCAACGATATAATCGATCCACTCTCTTTGAAAGCATCTTTTCATCCAGCCCTTCCATCTGGTCGAGCAATTCTTTCATAATTCCAGAAAATACAAACTTTACATACATATCCGAAAATTGCTTATGCGCACGATATTTTTCTTCCAGTCTCTGAAAATCTTGACGGAGATGTGGCAGATCTTTATATTGAATATCTTTCGTAATCTGTTCCATGATTTCAGAATCTTCTGCTGGATCAGCTTTCTTCTCTTCCTGCTTCTCCCCGTGGAAAAACAGATGCTGACGTGGCTGATAGAACTGCTCTTCTAACATTCCTTCCAGCACCTTAAATTCCTCTGCCAGATTTTTTCCATCTTCGATTTCCTCACTGACTGCAAAATAACATTCACTGTCAAACTGGTGCGCAAAAAAACGGTACATTTTCTCTACGATTCCATGATAATCTGCATATTTTTCCGTGAACAAAAAGATGGATTCGTTCGAATTCAGATTCACATAATGAAACTCTCTCTGCACCTCTTCCTTCAGGCTCATCAGGAAATGTTCCTCTTCCGTTTCGAAGAATCCATTTGAGGCACTGACAAGAACCATACGGGTAAATTGGGACAGATCATCTTCCATTCCATCTGTAAGTTTCTTAAACTGAACAAAATCTTCCTCTTTTCCCCCATACAGATATTTCAGTAAAAAGTATTTTTTCAGATAATCTTCTTTCTTTTCCTGCTGCTCTTTTTTCTCTATCTTAGAAGAAATATTTTCCATCACTCGTTGAAAAGTCTTATGGAATTCCTCCGGATCAACCGGCTTCAGAACATAGTCCACAACTCCATACCGCAATGCTTCTCTTGCATAAGAGAAATCATTATATCCGCTGAAGATCACAATTTCCATATCCGGATGATCTTCTCTCACTGCTTTCGTCAGCTCCAGTCCATTCATATAAGGCATCTTTACATCCGAAAATAAAATATCCACATGGTTTGATTCTAATACTCCCAGTGCATCCTTTCCATTCGTTGCTTCTAGGATCTGGAATTCTCCTTCCTCCCTCTTTAACAGAAAGCGGATTCCCCTTCGCTCCAGTTTTTCATCATCCACGATCAATATTGTAATCATTTCCCCACTCCTCCCACACGTTCACTTTATATTTTCACTATTCCTTTTATAACGTCCGAAAACAGCAGGGAATGTTCACTCACTCTCTGCTGTCTTTTTTTAATTTTTATAATTCTATTTTAATTCATTTTTTAGACAATGTCCACACTAGCCTTTAACCGCTCCGGCTACAACGCCTTCGATAATATATCTCTGGCAGAACAGGTAGAAGATGATAATCGGCACAATTGCAAGAACCAGAGTTCCCATCATTGCTCCCATATCTACAGAACCGTATCCACCTTTCAGATACTGAACTGCCATCGGCACTGTCTTATATTTTCTCTGATCCAGTACAAGTGATGGAAGCAGGTAGTCGTTCCAAATCCACATTGCCTGAAGAATTGTAACTGTTACGCAAGTCGGCTTTGCAATCGGAAGTACAATTCTGAAGAATGTCTGGATTGGTGTGCATCCATCAATCATTGCAGCCTCTTCAATCTCCAATGGAATGGATTTCATGAACCCGGTAAACATAAAGACGGAAAGTCCTGCACCAAAACCGAGATAGACAAAGGTTATGCCGAAAACATTATCAAGATTTGCACGGTTTGTAACATACGTCATTGTATACATAACCATTTGGAAAGGAACAATCATACTGAAAACAAGCATATAATAAATCCCTTTTGTTATTTTTGAATTTGACCTGACGATATACCAAGCCGCCATTGAAGCAAAGAGAACTATTAATATAACGCTTACAACAGTAATAAAAAGAGAACGTAAAAAAGCCGAGAAAAAATCAGACGATGTAACGCCGTTAATATAGTTTTCAAGAGCAACAAAAGTTTCGTCATTTGGCAATTTAAGCGGTTGACTTGAAATATAAATTCGAGATTTAAACGAATTAATAATCACAATAATTATCGGCACTAAAAACAGCACGCTTAATGTAAGCAGAACAAAAAAAGCAACATTATTCCCTACTCTTTTAGATTTTTTCATCAAGCGTTCACCTCTTTACTGCTTGTTATTTTAAGCTGCAAAAATGCCAATATACCGACAATTACAAAAAATATAACCGCCTTTGCCTGACCTACACCCTGCCAACCTACTCTGCCGTAAAATGTATTATAAATATTAAGGGCAATCATTTCCGTTTCCCTTTCGGGTGCGCCGGCTGTCAGTGCCAGATTTTGGTCAAACATTTTAAATGAATTTGTAAGGGTTAAAAACATACAAATTGTAACAGACGGCATAACCATAGGAATTTTAACCGAGAAAAGAGTTTTTAGCGGTGATGCGCCATCGATTTGAGCGGCTTCAATCAAATCATTAGGAACATTTTGAAGCCCTGCAACATAAATTACCATCATATATCCGATAAGCTGCCAATTCGTAAGAATAACAAGTCCCCAAAAGCCGTATTCAGCCTTATATGTTATATCAACTCCAAAAGAGGAAAGAACAGCATTAATAAGCAAATTCCAAATATAGCCGAGAACTATTCCGCCGATAAGATTAGGCATAAAAAAGACAGAGCGAAAAAGATTAGTACCTCTTATACCACGAGTTAAAAGAAGTGCTAAAATAAATGAGAAAACATTAACCGTTATAATGCTTACTACTGTAAACAAAGCAGTAAAACCTAACGAATGAAGAAAATCACTTGATGATGTAAAAGCGTCAATATAATTTTGAAAACCCACCCATTTTGCATCAGTTACAGTTGTAAAATCCGCAAAAGAAAGACCGACGCCCATAACAAACGGAACGGCAAAAGCAAATAAAAACGCTATTGTTATAGGCAATAAAAATATGGGAGCGTATTTTTTAATACTTCGTTTCATAATAATCACCATAGCCTTTCAGTCAACAAATAGTTTATTAAAAATCACCCGATATCCTGCGTTGCCTGAACAGGCGTAAATGGTGATTTCAGCCATCTCAAAATTATGCATCAGCAAATTTTGAGGGCAATACAATCAGTATTGTGTGATTTTTCACACTATAACTCTTTTCACTTGATATGTACGGCAGGAAGCCCTGCCTAAAGGAGTAATATTTTATGATTTTGAAGCGTTTGCTTCCTTTTCCCAATCCTTAACTACGTCAGATTTAACCTCATCCCATGATTTATTACCCTGAGCATATTTTAAAAGTGATGAGCCGAAATTATCCTTAAAAGTTTGGGACGGAAAAACGGTGAAATACCAAGGAATTGTAGTAATGCTTTGCTTATTCATCCAATTGCTTATTTCTTTTGCAAGCGGGTCGCTTGGCACTTCGTTGTCATTAAAGGTATCAAAGGGAGCAATAAAACCAAGGTCATCTGTTACAAATTTCTTACCCTTTTCGCTTGAATAAAGCCAATAGATAAAGTCGTTCGCCGCCTTTTGCTCAGCCTGACTTGCCTTTGAATTGACTGCATAGTAATTTTCCGTGCCGATGCAAAGGCCTTGTGTTTCTTCGCCTTTAACCCCTGTATAAATCGGCAAAAATTTAATGTTGTTTTCGTCAACCTTATTGCCTGACACCTTGCTTATTTGACTCCAAGCCCAATTACCGTTTTGCACCATAGCACATTTTTCAGTAGCAAATTCAGCCATAAAATCCGTGACTGTTTTAGTGCCTGTTTTTCCTTTTTCTATAGTTGAATTATCAAGGTAGAGGTCAAAGATATTTTTAAAATTTTGAGCATATTCAAAGGTGATTTTTGAGGTATCGTTTGATGTTAAATCAATCTTATTTTTAGTAAATTCATAATAAATCGGCACATTTGCAAGGTGAGTTTGGTAGCGCCAATTTTCTCCTGCTTTAAGTGAGGTTGAAGCAAAAACGCCGTCAATACCGAGTGCTGATTTATTTTTTTGCATATCCTCAACAAGAGCCTTTAATTTTTCAAAGGAATTGATATCATCCATTGATTTAAAATCCGTATTTTTGTTATCAAGTTCAAAATACTTATCGGTTATTGCTTTATTATAAATAATTCCGTATCCCTCAACAACATAGGGAATACCGTAAACCTTGCCGTCTTTTGAGGTAACTGCAAGCGATTTATCTTTCAAGTGCTTATAAAGTTTACTGTCGGACAAGTCGGCACAATAATCCTTCCAATTCGCATAACCCTTAGGGCCGTTGATTTGGAATAACGTAGGAGCACTCTTGGTTGACATTTTTGCAGTGAGTGTTGATTCGTATTCATTATTTGCAGCAGTTTCAACTATTACCTTAACACCGGTTTCTTTTTCATATTCATCGGCAATTTTTTTATAAACATCGGCAACCTCCGGCTTGAAATTAAGATATCTTACCGTGACGTTTGTGACGTTTGCATTGTTTGACTTTGTTGTGCTGTTTTCAGTATTATTATCGTTGTTTTTACCGCAAGCGGCAAAGACAAGAACGCTTGAAGCAACCAAAACGGCACAAAGAAGCGCTGACACTGTTTTTTTGATAAAACTCATAAGAATTCCTCCACTTATTTTTCATTATGTTTTCAAGGATATTATGTTCACATTATGAAAATTTATACAAAAATATAGACATTGAAAATATGATATTGTATAATAAAAATTGAAATAATTTTATTATTTTTAAGGGGAAAGACTATGAAGTTTAAACACAAAATCGATAAATTCGTGTCGACATTATCTGAAAGAATTTCAAGCGGCGGAGTATCTCAGCTTGAAATTAAGGCTGAGGGCGAAAGAGATATATTCGGCAATATGCCTGCCCTTGCAAGAAAAGCGGCGGCAGAAGGTATCGTACTTTTAAAAAATAATAATGCCCTGCCCTATAAGCTTGATACAAAAATTTCTGTTTTCGGCAGATGTCAGCTTGATTATTTCTATGTCGGCTACGGCAGCGGCGGCGACGTTAACGCTCCGTACTTTGTAAATGTTATTGACGGAATAAAAAATGCGGGTGGCCACGTTAACGAATGGCTTTTGGAATATTACAAGGATTTCACTAAAAATAATCCTGCACCTCACGGCTTTTGGGGTCATTGGCCTATGAATTTTGAAGAGCCGAGCCTTGATGATAAAATAATTGAAAGAGCAAGTGAAGAAAGCGACGTTGCACTCGTTGTAATCGGTCGTGCCGCAGGTGAGGACAGAGAAAACACCCTTACCAAAGGCAGTTACTACCTTACCGATGAGGAGCGTACTCTGTTAGACAATGTTTGCAATCATTTCAGCAATGTTACTGTTTTGCTTGACTGCGGCAACATTATTGATATGCAGTGGGTACTTGACTATGAGGAAAGGCTTAGAGGTATAATTTACGCTTGGCAAGGCGGAATGGAAAGCGGTAATGCTATTGCAGACGTGCTTTTCGGCAGAGTTAATCCATCAGGTAGGCTTACAGATACGGTTGCTGTAAGATATGAAGATTATCCAAGTGCAATGCATTTCGGCAATAAGCTATTTAACACCTATGTTGAGGATATATTTGTAGGTTACAGATATTTTGAAACTTTTTCTAAGGAAAAGGCGCTGTTTCCGTTTGGTTACGGTTTAAGCTATACTAATTTTGATATTGAGGTTTTGGATTTCAAGTCTGACAATGACAAAATTATGGTTGAAGTTAGGGTTACGAACATCGGCGATGTAGCGGGAAAAGAAGTGGTCGAACTTTATGCAAATGCACCGCAGGGTAAGCTTTCAAAGCCTGTTATGAGCCTTGTTGCATTTGACAAAACAATTAATCTTGAACCTAAAAAAAGTCAAAAAATCACTTTTGAAGTGCCTGTTTATCTACTCACTTCATTTGACGATACGGGTGCTACGGGGCATAAATATTCTTACATTTTGGAAAAGGGCGAATATAAATTCTTTATCGGTGAAAATGTAAGAGACGTGGATGAGGCAGGCTCTTTTGAGCTAAAGGAGGACAGAGTTTTAGAGAAGCTTGAAGCTGTTTGCGCTCCAAAGGAGTATATGGACAGAATTGTTGCGTTTAAAGTCAACGGTTCATTCATTCCCAAAAAGGTTGCACTCAAGCCGGAAAAGCCGTATCTTCGCAAAAGAATACTTGATAATCTTCCTAAGGAAATCGGTCACGTTGTTCATAATTACAATTTTTCCCAAGTTAAATCGGGAGAAATCAGCGTTGAAAAATTTGTATCAAGCTTAACAAATCAAGAATTAGAAGCGCTCACACGTGGAGAAGGCGGAATGGACAGCAGCTACGGCGTTGCAGGCAATGCAGGCGCTTTTGGCGGAATTATCCCTGAACTTAACAAAAAAGGCGTACCTGCCGTTATTACTACCGACGGACCGGCAGGAATAAGAATAAGAAAATATACCTCTCTGCTACCATGCGGAACTGCACTTGCAAGCACATTTAATACACGACTCGTTGAAGAACTTTGTTCTGAAATGGGCAAAGAGCTTAAAAATGCAGGCTCAAATGTGCTTTTGGCACCGGGAATGAACATTCACAGAAATCCGCTATGCGGCAGAAACTTTGAATATTTCAGTGAAGACCCACTTCTTACAGGTAAAATGGCGGCGGCTTTTGTCAGAGGTATTCAGTCAAGCGGCGGCTCGGCTTGTCCTAAGCATTTTGCGTGCAATAATCAGGAATCGAGCAGAACGATTAACAACTCCATTGTATCTCAGCGTGCACTTCGTGAAATATATCTTAAAGGCTTTGAAATTTGCGTAAAAGAGGCTAAACCTTTAAATATTATGACGAGCTACAACAAAATCAACGGAGTTTGGAGCCATTACAATTACGACATTGCCACCACGGTTTTAAGAAAGGAATGGGGCTTTGACGGCTGTGTTATGACCGATTGGTGGATGAAACACTCCGCAAGCCATGAATTCCCAAATCTTCGTGATAACGCTTATCGTGTTCGCTCGCAGGTTGACGTTTATATGCCAGGCTCATTCAAGAGAACGGAGAAAAAATATAAGCCTGACAATTCCCTTTTGGAAACTATCGGGCTTAAAAACGGAATAACAAGAGGCGAGCTTGAGCGTTCGGCAATCAATGTACTTAATATGATATTAAAGCTTGAATATTAATATTATTTTTCCGGCAAGTTCAAAAATATATTTAAGCACAAAAAACCCCCGAAGAAAATAAATCTTCGGGGATTTTTATTTGAAACATTACTTTTTAAGTTTAATGCCTTGTAAATCAAGCTTATCGATAACAGTATTAACGATATCCATAACTTCTTCACGGGTAAGAGTCTTCTCCGGATGAGAAAATGTTATACGTGTTGTGATTGACTTAGCATCGCCGTCACAATAAGTATCAACAACCTCAATCTTTTTAACAAGGTTGCTCTTAGCATCTTCAATAGCAGCCTTAATAGGAGCAAATTTATCTGTTACGAATGAAAGGTCAATTTCCATTGCAGGATATTTTGACGGTTCTTCATAACTGATGCTTGAATTAGTAATTTGCGCAAATTCCTGAATGTCAATTTCAGCAAATACGATTGAAGCCTTTTTATCAAGTTTCTTTGATACTACAGGGTGAACGATACCGATAGTACCGAGTTCCCTACCGTCGCAAATAATTTTATTAAGATTTCTCGGGTGCTCATAAGAATGAGCCTTAGCGGCAGGGGCATAATCAAGTGATTTGTGTTTAATGTTATCGGTAAATGTTGCAAGCATATCACGAAGTTCAAAATAAAGCTTTTCAACACTCTTGGTTTTACTGAAAAGAGTAATTGCAAGCATTTTATGCTCATCAACAAGACCGTCACTCTTAAGACCCTTAGCGACTCTGCCAATCTCAAACACGCCAAAATCAGGCGCATAAGAGGTATTATATTTAACCTGGCAAAGCTGAGTCGGAACTATAGAGTTACGAATAGTTTCAATATTAGGATTTGTCGCATTAACAAGTTTAATATTATCCTCAACTTCGATGCCGAGAGCTTTATATTCATCATAATACGCCCAAACGTAAGAATGAAGTTCGTGAAGATTGAAATGATTTACAAGAATGTCCTTAATCTTATCCTCATCTGTCTTTTCGATAGCGGGACGAACAGGATAAAGAGGAGCAACGGCGGTATGAATTGCAAAATTATCATAGCCGTAAATTCTTGTAATTTCCTCGATAATATCAGCTTTGATTGTAACATCTTTAGTAGCTCTCCAGCTTGGAACAACTACACTGAAATTATCGTTATCAACCTTAGCGTCAAAGCCTAACGAAGAAAGAGTTGAAATAATGGTATCGTTGTCAATTTCAATACCTGTATATTTATCAACAAATGCCTTATCAAAGTCAAGCTCAACGGTATCATAATGAAAAGCATATTCATCTGTAAGAGATGATACAACCTTAACGTCCTTATCAACGTCAGTCATAAGCTTAACAAAACGGGCAATGGCAGGAACTGTCATTTCAGGGTCAAGGCACTTTTCATATCTCATTGAAGCGTCTGTTCTGTGAGCAAGGCGAACTGTTGACTTACGGATTGAAACGGCATTAAACGTTGCAGATTCAAGAGTAAGAGTGTGGGTATCATCAACAATTTCGCTGTCAAGACCGCCCATGATACCTGCAATTGCAACAGGCGTATTATCGTTGCAAATCATAAGTGTATTTTCATCCATATTTCTTTCAACACCATCAAGAGTTTGGAAAGTGAAAGGAGTATCAAAACGTTTAATTCTAATCTTTTCAACCTTGCGTGAATCAAATGCGTGCATAGGCTGACCCATTTCAAGCATAAGGTAATTAGTAAGGTCGGCAAGGAAGTTAATAGCCCTCATTCCGCAATAGAAAAGACGGATACGCATATTAACGGGAGATACGCTTGTGTTAATATTTTCAACCTGAAGGCAAGAATATCTTTGGCAAAGCGGGTCCTCAATTTTCATATCAACCTTAGGCAAATTATTATATTGAGTTAAATCAACGGTTTCAAGCGGTTTAAGTTCTCTGCCTGCAAGAGCAGCAAATTCACGGGCAATACCGTAATGACCCCAAAGGTCGGGACGGTTTGTAAGAGATTTATTATCAACCTCAAAAATGATATCGTCAACCTGATATGCTTCTTTTATATCGGTACCGTTGGGCAAATCGTCTGTAATTTCCATAATACCGCTGTTATCGTCAGAAATACCGATTTCGTTTTCACTGCAACACATACCGTTTGAGATAAAGCCTGCAAGCTTTCTCGGTGCAATCTCAATATCGCCGATTTTAGCGCCAACCTTTGCAAAAGCGGTTTTAAGACCTACTCTTACGTTAGGTGCGCCGCAAACAACGTCTGTAAGCTCGCCATCACCTGCGTCAACCTTAAGAAGATGAAGTTTTTTTGAATCAGGGTGATTTTCTACAGATTTAATTTCAGCAACAACGATGCCGCTGATATCCGAACCCTTGAAGAAAATCTCGTTTTCAACCTCTGCGGTGGAAAGAGAGAAACGATGGATAAGGTCAACCTTATCAAGACCTGTAAAATCAACAAAGTCTGAAATCCAATTCATTGATAAAAACATATTTAATTCCTCCCCTCTTAATTTTCGTCGTCAGTAAACTGCGATAATGTTTTCAAGCTACCGCTGTTTAAATCACGAATGTCTTTAATTCCGTATTTCATCATAACAAGCCTTGTAAGACCTAAGCCAAATGCAAAGCCTGTATATTCATCAGGGTCAATTCCGCCTGCTTTAAGAACCTCAGGATGAATCATTCCGCAAGGGCAAAGTTCAAGCCAGCCGCTGTGCTTACAGCTCGGACAGCCTTCGCCGCCGCAGATAAGGCAACTTATATCAAGTTCAAAGCCCGGCTCTACAAACGGGAAGAAACCCGGACGAAGTCTAACCTTAATATCCTTTTGGAATACCTCTGAAAGCATAGTTTTCATAAAGTAAATAAGATTTGAAATAGAAATATTCTTATCAACCATAACGCCTTCCATTTGGAAGAATGTATTTTCGTGGCAAGCGTCCGTCGCTTCATTTCTAAAGCATCTGCCTGGGAAAATAGCTTTAATAGGTACACCGTCATTAACAAGTGCATCTCTGTACTTCTTATAAATAGCGTTTTGAGCGGCAGAAGTCTGGCTCTTTAAAAGCTGACCGTTAGTAAGATAATATGTATCCTGCATATCACGTGCCGGGTGATGCTTAGGAATATTAAGCGATTCAAAGCACTCATAATCTGTTACAATCTCGCTGTAATCCTCAACAGTAAAGCCCATTGACTTAAATATTCTTTCACATTCTCTTTGAACAAGAGTAATTGGGTGATATGAGCCTCTATCCATAACCGGCGGCATAGAGAGGTCAAACTCAGGCATAAGCTCAATTTCCTTTTGAATTTCCTTTTCCTTAAGCTCCTGAGTTTTCTCTGTAATTTTTTCGTTTACAAGACCTTTAAGCTCATTAACCTTTTGACCGAATACCTTTCTTTCATCATTAGAAAGCTCTTTCATACCCTTAAGAAGGTCTGTAACGCTGCCCTTTTTTCCAAGATATGATACTCTGATATTTTCAATATCTGAAAGATTATCAATCTTTTCAAGTTCGGATACAAACTTTTCTTTTAGTTCTAAAATTTTGTTATCCATAATTTCCTCCGTTTTTTAACAATAAAAAAATCGCCTCATAAAAATGAGACGAATAATATCCGTGGTACCACTCAAATTGCACAAACAATGTGCCACTCAAAATCCTTAACGCAGATATACGCCCTACTTTTCATAGGAAGCTCGTGAGTCGAAATTCATTGATAAAAGCAATACGGCACTTTCAACATATGCACCATTCTCTGAAAAAGCAAAATTATCAACTACTTTTGGCTTGCGCCCTCAGTCATTGCATTTAATTTATACAAAGATTTTAAACCAAAAAGTGTTTTAAGTCAAGTATTTTCGAAATGAAATTTAAAAAAGGTATTGTAATTTTAGGCAAATATGTATATAATTAGTGTATAATGCTTTATAGGGAGGTGACTTTACCATGACTGATAAAACTATGACTTTTAGAATTGGTGACGATCACGAAGATGTTATGAAAGAAACTTTGACAGAAGTTTTTGACGCTTTGCAGGAAAAGGGCTACAACCCTATCAACCAAATTGTAGGTTATATTCTTACAGAGGACCCAACATACATCACTACTCATAACAATGCAAGAAGCTTGATAAGGCGGCTTGACCGAGACGAGCTTTTGGCTGCAATGGTAAAGTCCTATCTCGATTAAAATTAAAGGAGGGTTATCTTTGGCAGAAAGCAAGAAGGAAAAAATCCTTGAATACAAAGGTAAGCCTTTGGTAAGATGTGGCAAAACAATTTACTACGGCAGTATGAGCGACCCTTATGTAATTTGTCTTAACATTCTCAGCGATGAGG
>OLWZ01001100.1_pt1 | contig 12996 bp, 7 predicted proteins | sample 1674011 | NCBI WGS metagenome assembly OLWZ01 (sample SAMEA103958137, study PRJEB25191) | human gut metagenome | biome: human-associated habitat [ENVO:00009003]; feature: intestine environment [ENVO:2100002]; material: feces | place: Germany | collected 2013/2015 | reverse complement strand
GCCGCCGCGCCGCCGCCCGCCGCAGGAACCTGTCGCGCAGCCCCCGCAGCGCAATGCTGCCCGCCGTGCCCCCGCAGCCCCTGCACCGGAACCGCCGCGCCCGCCGCGGCGCGCCCCGCAGCCAGCCCCCCGCAGCCGGGTGAACCGTGAACCGCGAGAGGAAGATCCGGGCCTGGAGATGATTTCCCGCCGCCCGCCCAAACAGAAGTTTGCCAACTTTGAAGAGTATATGGCCGCCCACGGCGGAGCTACCGCCCCCATTGCGGGCGAAGGTCCGCTGCCGGAGCTGGTGCCAGAGTTCCACTTGCTGTCCGTTCCGGCGGAAAATCTGGTTCCGGCGGAGGATGACGAATGACCCCGCAGGCGGCAGCGGCCCTGCGCTGCCCGGTGTGCGGCGGCGCATTGATGCCGCTGGGAACCTCGCTGCGCTGCCCCCAGGGCCACAGCTATGATATGGCCAAGGAAGGGTATGTCAACCTGCTGGCCATCCAGAAGCGCCATGCGGCGGACCCCGGTGACGGCAAAGCCATGGTGCGCGCCCGCCGTGCCTTTTTGCAGGCGGGGTATTATGCCCCGTTCCAGAAAGCGCTGGCCGAGCTCTGCCTGGAATACGCACCCGAATGCGGTGAGACCCACCTGCTGGATGCCGGCTGCGGCGAAGGCAGCTATGACCGCGTGGTGTATGATGCCTTTGCCGCCCAGGGCCGTCCCTGCGTACTGGCCGGGTTCGACCTTTCCAAGGATGCCATCCGCCTTGCGGCAAAGCTACTGCCGGAAGCTGCTTTTGCGGTGGGCGGCAGCTTCAGCGCCCCGGTGCGGGATGGCTGGGCGGATGTTCTGCTGAACATCTTTTCACCCTTTGCCGGGCAGGAGTTCTGCCGGGTGCTGCGCAGCGGCGGTGTGCTGCTGTACGCAGTGCCAACGGCACGGCATTTGTACGGGTTGAAAGAAGTTCTGTACGATGAGCCGTATGAAAACGCAGAACAGCAGACAGAATACTCCGGCTTTACCCTGATCGGAGAGCGCACCGTGACGGATACCATCACGGTGGAGGGCGACCAGATCCGCAACCTGTTTGCCATGACCCCCTATTTCTGGAAAACCCCGCACGTCGGGGCACTCCGCCTTGCGGCAAAGCAGAGCCTGACGACCGAAATCGGCTTCCGCTTCCTTGCTTACCGCCGGGTATAATGGAACAAAAAGTAAAGGCAATACCGCATAATTCTAAGTGCCGCAGCCGCCGGAGCGGTGCTTGAGCCGTTAGGCGGGAATTGTGCGGTATTGCCTTAGAACCCCCAGTGCAGAAAATCAGCATCTTGCACGATTATTTGAAATATTTTTTGTGAATACTCTTGACAGAGCGTGGTTTATCCGCTATTATAATAAATGCGTGAGTTAAGGGGTCAAGTGCGGCCAAAATGGAAGCACAACCCCCGCAAAAAACTGCGCGGAATAATCAAGAAAGGAGAAAAGAAATGCCTACTTTTAACCAGCTCGTGCGCAAAGGCCGTGAGGTCCTGGTCAAAAAGAGCACTGCACCTGCCCTTCTGAAGAGCTACAACTCCCAGAAGAAGCAGTACACCACCATGAACAGCCCCCAGAAGCGTGGTGTTTGCACCGCTGTTCGTACCATGACCCCCAAAAAGCCCAACTCTGCTCTGCGTAAAGTTGCCCGTGTCCGCCTGACGAATGGTATCGAGGTCACCTCCTACATTCCTGGTATCGGCCATAACCTGCAGGAGCACAGCGTTGTCCTGATCCGTGGCGGTCGTGTTAAGGACCTGCCCGGTGTCCGTTACCACATCATCCGTGGTACTCTGGATACTCAGGGTGTTGCAAACCGTAACCAGGCTCGCAGCAAATACGGCGCAAAGCGTCCCAAGGCCGGTGCCAAGAAGTAAGGAAACATCTTTTCGCCATAAAATGGTCAGCTGACCCTTTTGTGGCATAACGGGAGTTTTCTTTAACTTTCGAGTACCGATGATATCATTAATGTGAAGGAGGGAAGAAAGATGCCCAGAAGAGGTAAAATCGCAAAGCGCGAAGTTCTGGCTGATCCTATTTACAATTCCAAGCTCGTCACCCGTCTGGTCAACAGCATCATGCTGGATGGCAAGAAGGGCGTCGCTCAGAAGATCGTTTACGAAGCTTTTGAGACTGTCAAAGAGAAGACCGGCAACGATCCTCTCGAAATGTTCGAGAAGGCCATGGAAAACATCATGCCCAGCCTCGAAGTTAAGGCCCGCCGTGTCGGCGGCTCCACCTACCAGGTTCCCCTGGAGGTCAGCCCCGCCCGCCGCGAGACCCTCGGCCTGCGCTGGCTGACTCTGTACAGCCGCAGCCGTGGTGAAAAGACCATGTCCGCTCGCCTGGCCGCCGAGATCATCGACGCTACCAACAACGTTGGCGGCGCTGTCAAGAAGCGCGAAGATACCCACAAGATGGCAGAAGCCAACAAGGCTTTCGCGCATTACCGTTATTGATCTGCTTACTGAGGAGGTTTAAGCCATGGCAACGCCGAGAGACGTATCCCTGCAAATGACCCGAAATATCGGTATCATGGCCCACATCGACGCAGGCAAGACCACCACCACCGAGCGCATTCTGTACTACACCGGTATTAACCATAAGATCGGCGAAGTTCATGACGGCGCTGCCACGATGGACTGGATGGAGCAGGAGCAGGAACGTGGTATTACCATCACTTCCGCTGCAACCACCTGCTACTGGAGCCACACCGAGACCCAGCACGATCCGGCTCTGTTCAAAAAGAACCGTCATCGTATCAACATCATCGACACCCCGGGCCACGTTGACTTTACTGTTGAAGTTCAGCGTTCTCTGCGTGTTCTGGACGGTTCTGTTACCGTTCTGGCCGCAAAGGGTGGCGTTGAGCCTCAGTCTGAAACCGTTTGGCGCCAGGCTGACGAGTACAAGGTTCCCCGCATGGTTTACGTCAACAAGATGGATACCATGGGTGCTGACTTCTTCCGCTGCGTACAGATGATGCATGATCGTCTGCATGCCAACGGTGTGCCTATCCAGCTGCCTGTCGGCCAGGAAGACACTTTCCGCGGCATCATCGATCTGATCGACATGAAAGCCGATATCTACTATGATGATATGGGCAATGATGTGCGCGTTGAGGAAATTCCTGAAGACATGAAAGAACAGGCTCAGGAATATCATGACAAGCTGATCGAAGCTGTTGCTGAGACCGACGAAGAGCTGATGATGAAGTACCTGGAAGGCGAAGAGCTGACCAAGGGAGAAATCAAGGCTGCTCTGCGTAAGGCTACTATTTCCAACGAGATCGTTCCTGTTGTCTGCGGCTCTTCTTACAAGAACCGTGGCGTTCAGAAACTGTTGGATGCAATCGTTGATTATATGCCTGCTCCGACCGACGTTGCGGCCATCAAGGGCACCAACCCGGAGACTGGCGAGGAAGAAGATCGCACTTCTTCCGATGATCAGCCGTTCTCTGCACTGGCATTCAAGATTATGACTGACCCGTATGTCGGTAAGCTGTGCTTCTTCCGCGTGTACTCTGGTACCGTTGAGGCTGGCACCACTGTTTACAACTCTGTTAAGGATCAGGACGAGCGTATCGGCCGTATCCTGCAGATGCATGCAAACAACCGTAAGGATATCGACATCTGCTACGCTGGCGATATCGCCGCTGCTGTTGGTCTGAAGAACACCACCACTGGTGATACCCTGTGCGATGAGAAGCATCCCATCATCCTCGAGTCCATGAACTTCCCCGAGCCGGTTATCCGCGTTGCCATCGAGCCCAAGACCAAGGCTGGCAGCGAGAAGATGGGTATTGCCCTGTCTAAGCTGGCTGAAGAGGACCCGACTTTCCGTACCTGGACCGATGAAGAAACCGGTCAGACCATCATCGCCGGCATGGGCGAGCTCCACCTGGAAATCATCGTGGACCGTCTGCTCCGCGAGTTTAAGGTCGAAGCTAACGTTGGCGCACCTCAGGTTGCCTACCGTGAAACCATCCGCAAGGATGCTAACCAGGAAACCAAGTACGCACGTCAGTCCGGTGGTAAGGGCCAGTATGGTCACGTTAAGATCAAGATTGAGCCCAACCCGGGTAAGGGTTATGAGTTCGTCAACGGTATTGTTGGCGGCGCTATCCCGAAGGAATACATCCCCGCTGTTGACAACGGTATCCAGGGTGCGATGAAGTCCGGCATTCTGGCTGGCTATCCCGTCGTGGATGTCAAGGTCACTCTGTGGGACGGCTCCTATCATGAAGTTGACTCCTCTGAAATGGCGTTCTCCATCGCCGGCTCCATGGCATTCAAGGATGCTATGAAGAAGGCTGATCCCGTCATTATGGAGCCCATCATGAAGGTTGACGTTGTTGTTCCTGACGAGTATATGGGCAACGTCATTGGCGACTTGAACAGCCGCCGCGGCGCGATCCAGAACCAGGAATCCACCGATGGCACTGCCCGTGTCACCGCTATGGTTCCTCTGTCCGAGATGTTCGGTTACGCTACTGACCTGCGTTCCAAGACCCAGGGCCGTGGCCAGTACTCCATGGAGCCGGCTGATTACCAGCAGGTTCCCAAGAGTGTTGCAGATAAGATCATGACCGAGCGCAATAAGGGCTGATTCTGCACAAATTCGCGCAAAATACTTGATTTTTCTTGAAAAATCTAGTATGATAGCCTTACAACAGGCTATTTTATCTGTTTGAATTAAAGGAGGATACTTCCAATGGCTGAAAAGGAAAAATTTGACCGCTCTTTGGAGCATGTCAACATCGGTACCATCGGTCACGTTGACCACGGCAAGACCACTCTGACTGCCGCTATCACCAAGGTTCTGGCTCTGAAGGGCGACGCCGATTTCATGGATTACTCCAGCATCGATAAGGCTCCTGAAGAGAAGGCTCGTGGTATCACGATCAACACCGCTCACGTTGAGTACCACACCGCGAAGCGTCACTATGCCCACGTTGACTGCCCGGGCCATGCTGACTACATCAAGAACATGATCACCGGTGCTGCTCAGATGGACGGCGCTATCCTGGTTGTTGCTGCAACCGATGGCCCGATGCCGCAGACCCGTGAGCACATCCTGCTGGCTCGTCAGGTTGGCGTGCCCAAGATCGTTGTGTTCCTGAACAAGTGCGATATGGTTGACGACGAAGAGCTGCTCGACCTGGTCGAAATGGAAGTTCGCGAACTGCTGGACAGCCAGGATTTCGACGGCGACAACACCCCGATCATCCGTGGTTCCGCTCTGAAGGCTCTGGAGAGCACTTCCAAGGATCCCGATGCTCCGGAATACAAGTGCATTTGGGAGCTGATGGACGCTGTTGACAGCTACATCCCGACCCCGGACCGTGCTGCTGATAAGCCGTTCCTGATGCCCGTTGAGGACGTTATGACCATCTCCGGCCGTGGCACCGTTGCTACCGGTCGTGTTGAGCGTGGTACTGCTCATGTCGGCGATCAGATGGAAATCGTTGGTCTGAAGGAAGAGAAGCTGACCACCACCATCACTGGTCTGGAAATGTTCCGCAAGAGCCTTGAGTTCGCTCAGGCTGGCGACAACATCGGCGCTCTGCTGCGTGGTATTGACCGTGACCAGATCGAGCGTGGCCAGGTTCTGGCTGTTCCCGGCTCTGTTCATCCCCACACCACTTTCGATGGCCATGTTTACGTCCTGAAGAAGGAAGAAGGCGGCCGTCATACCCCGTTCTTCAACAACTATCGTCCTCAGTTCTACTTCCGTACCACCGACGTTACCGGCATCATCACCCTGCCCGAAGGCACTGAGATGTGCATGCCCGGCGACAACGTTGATATGCACGTTGAGCTGATCACCCCGGTTGCCATGGAAGAAGGCATGCGTTTCGCTATCCGCGAAGGCGGCCACACTGTTGGTTCCGGCGTTGTTTCCAAGATCGAGAAGTAATTTTCGGCTTGTGATATAGCTTTCAAGGCTCCTGCTGTTAAGGCAGGGGCCTTTTTGTTGTGTACGACTTATGGGGCGGGGAGGGGGCAAAGGCCGGGTGTGGAAGCCCAAGGAAGGCATCATGAAAACATCAGGAATTGTAGATAGGGGAGAGGACACCATTCGGAACGTTGAAAAAGTGTAGCAGGAGGGGGCACTCACACCGCCCTACCTTGGGAAGGTGTATTTCAGGTCGCGGTTAAGGGGCAAGGGGTGATCTATCCCTAAGTTTTCGGAACGGTCAGGAACGCTCTCTACAGTACAATTTATAATGGGCAATTCTCAACCTCCAATTTTCCCTTCAAGTTTCCTCCAATCTCTGCCAAATCTCTCAACAACAAGCCAAACCGAAATGGCAAAAAATGCGCGATCACAATACCGGGTGATTGGATTAAGAGATTGCAAAGAACATTATCGGGGTAAATGTTCAATCATTTGATAAAAGCAGGAATAAACCATTCAAAAATGTTAATGAATACCGCCAAAGAGTCACCGCACCACAACGCAAATAATGTGCGAAAAGCAGGTTTCAGTTGATTCAAGGACAAAAATTTACATAGAAACCGCTCTAATGAACTATGCAAATTCTGGCAACTGTGATATAATGTATATACCTAGATGTGTCGGAAAGGTTATCATTTGCGGGACCAAGGCATGCAGCCGGTACAACGTTTTGTCAGCCGCTGTGCCGGGGCCAAAAGCCCCAAAAGCAGGCCGCAGCCCGGCAAGGGATCGCCAGACCGAGGGGGCATAACCAGGCGTTTTGCAATCAACACCTGCAAAGTGCCGCACATCTGCCGTACCACTTTTCACACAAAAGGGGAAAGTAGTAACACTTAAGGGAGGATAAAACTATGAAGAAAAACCTTCAGCGTTTTGGTGCATCCGTGCTGGCAGCAGCCATGGTTGCCCAAAGCGTGGCGCTTCCCGCAGCAGCCGAAACTACCAAGATTGATTCTTCGGTAGCGCAGTCTGTTGCAGCTAGCGCAGCAAGCGCGGCCAGCGCTGTGCAGTCCCTGCCCAAGTTCACCAGCACCGCAGACCTGATCAAGCAGACAGCCCAAACGCTGGCTGCCCAGGGTGAAGTGCATGAACTGGAGCAGGACGATGCCAAGCTGGAAGCGACTGCACAGAGCAAGGCGGGCATGAGCCTTGCAGCGTTGGAAAATGCATTGGCCGATGCTATGTACGCCAACGCCGCAGCCGGCAAGATCAACACCGAAGCCTATGGCCTGAACAAGGACGAGATGGCATCGGTGATGGCTGCCACCATCAAAACGTATCATCTGTCCAGCGCCGTTACCGACCTGGGCTATGAGACGAACGCCGCAGGCGTTGTGACCGCCGTTACCTTTACCGGCAGCTCCGGCATGACCTCTGCGATGGAGTCCATGACCAACAGCGATGATGAAGTGATTGCGCAGCAGGCTGACAGCTACGCACAGGCTTACGTTGCTGAAAACTCCGATACCTTTGCTGCCAGCGCCGCTGCAGACGGCCATACCTATGGCGAGCCGAAATGGTACTGGAATGACACCAACCCGGAGGATGGCCACACCCATACCTGGAAGGAAACCCCCGATGGTTACTGGACCAAGACCGATGACGGCTGGGCTTACACCGCTGTGTATACCTGTGAAAAGGACGATGCCTACCAGAAGGTAGAAGGCACCGTAACCAAGGATACCACCGAGGCAAAGCCCGGCGCTGCCGGCAAGACCGTTTACTCTGCCAGCGTGCCCGCTGACAAGAGCCCGGTTAAGAAGGAATACAAGGAACCCACCACCCGCACCGACGACATTGCCGCCCTGCCCTGCCAGAACCATGCCGTGCCCAAGGATGCAGATGGCAACTTTGTTGCTACCTTCAACTGGGAAATGAAGAAGGTCGAGGGCAAGCTGGCCGATGACTACAGCAACGCCCAGCTGTTCTATGACAGCGAAACCGGCAAAATTTCTGCCGGCGCTCCCGTTACCATTGACTGGGAATGCACCAGCGTCACCTTCAAGTGCGCTGTCTGCGGCGAAGAAATCAAAACCAAGCCGATGCAGACCATGCCGGTCAGCGTTGTGGTAGACCAGAATGACAATTCCGTCTACATCAATGTGGGCGGCACCCCGACCCTGGATACCACCTCCGGCGGCACCGGCGTTACCCTGGTGTCCGCAATGGACGGCGGCAACTGGTACGATATGCAGAACAACCCGGTTGACGCAAGCAAGGTGAACTTCACCTATCAGAGCGGCGACAACAAGGGCAAGAACAGCCTGCTGCTGTACGACAGCCAGAAGACTGCCGTGTATGTGGACGACCAGGGCAACCAGGTCACCGATACTTACGATGTCTCGACTGCGCAGATGAACTACTACTACTTCCAGCTGTCGCAGTTCAACCAGGACGAAGCAGAGTACTTCGGCGTGGCTGCCCCGTTCTGGACCTCCAAGGGCGTTCAGAAGCAGGGCGAGGATGGCAGCATCACCGGCACCATGGGCGCAATCAAAGTGCTGTGCAACCTGGACCCCAACCAGGATGTGCCCCCGACGACCATGGCATATATGCTGCAGTTCCTGCCGCAGGGCTTTATGTCTTACGTTATGACCTATGGCGAAGCTCTGAAAGCCATCCGTGATGCAGGCTTGGCACAGGTTGCCAAGCTGGGTGACAGCGCTGACTATGTCACCAAACTGCTGATCCTGCACGACTGGATCTCCCAGGTTGCAGAATTCGATATGGGCTCCATGGGCGATATCACCGGCGGCGGCAACAACGACCCCATCCAGATGACTGCTTTCGGTGCCCTGCTGGGCGGCGGGATCGGCGCTTCCGGCGTTGAGTATGGCTGCATCTGCCTGGGCTATGCATCTGCATTTAACTACATGGTCCAGAATTTGCCTGACAACAAGAGCATCTATAAGAATGATGACGGCAGCTGGAAGACCCCCGATGAAGTAGGCGATAACGCTGTTGTTGACTTTGCCCAGATCCTGTATTACTGCGATACTTCTGATACCAGTGTTGCCGGTAATGCGTTCGGCGGCGGCATGTTCAACAACGTCCACTACTTCAACGCAGTCAAGGTCAACAAGCTGCAGGGCGACAGCAATTCTGCTACGATGACCACCGGCGAAGCCAACAAGAACTGGTACTATGTTGACGTCTGCTATGATGACGTGAACACCGAGTGCATGGCCCAGACCCGCGTTGAGAACGCAGGCGACATGCGCCATGTCAACTTCCTGGTTTCTCCCTCCGGTCTGGAAGGCCGTTACAGCAAGTACTATGATTACATTGACTCGCTGTACGATGGCTACACCTACACCAAGAACAAGAATCCCGATGTGGATGATGACGGCAATGTTGTGATGAACAACGGCAAGCCGCATTACTCTTACACCAAGACGGAGAACAAGAACGAGACCCGTTACACCGATACCTGCTACGAGGATACCTGGTTCACCTCTATCTGCAGCCCCATCTACTTCGACAATAATTACTTCTATTACGTTGATACCACGACCAACCAGAACCTGTATAACAACATGCGCCGCCAGCAGTCCGAGAACGGCAACAACGGCAACTCTGGTTCCGGCAGCTCTGGTAACAACTCCCAGATGCAGCAGTTCATGAAGAAGATGCAGAACCAGGGCCCCGATACTCTGGAAGCACGTCCGCGTAATGCGAACTACTATATCCGCAAAGAGGATTCCAGCAGCAGACCCGGCGGCTTCAGCATGAGCAGCTTTACCAAGACGGATGACCCGTTTGATATCATCCTGATGTACTACAACGATCTGAAGGAAACCAGCAGCAACTTCAATGATGATGACAGCAATGCCAAGGTCCTGGCCGAAGCTGGCACCATCTATAAGATCGATACCAGTGCAAAAGATAAGCATGCCAAGGTTGAAAACAACCTGAACACCGAGTGCCTGGCAGACGCTGCTGCAAAGCGGATCTACCCCGCACTGGTACACTCTACCGCACTGTATGATGGCAAGCTGTACTTCAACGTCAACAACGCCATCTACCGTATGGACCCGACCACCGGCGCAGTGGAAGAAGTGAAGGAATACAACACCGTCTATGGCGGCATTAAGCTGACCAAGGATAAGGACGGCAACATGGTTCCCGATACCCACTTTCCCGGCATGAGCATGGTTATCATGGATAGCGCCAATGATACCAGCAGTGTGAAGTATCTGGGCACCTTCAAGAACCATCCTCTGGCTGGCCTGACCCTGCGTGACAGCTACAGCTTTGCTACCACCACCCAGCAGGGCCAGACTGTGATCACCGGCATCAACACCACCAAGGATCAGCTGGTCGTTTCTGTCGGCACCAACCTGTCCAACACCTATAAGGAACTGGTGGACGGCAAGGCAGAAGTCAAGACCGATGCCGCCGGCACTTCTTATGCAAACCGTAAGAGCTACAAGACCGAGTCCTGGAACTACAACCCGAGTTACAACCAGAACATGGGCAGCTCTGACGAGAAGAACAAGAACGAAGAGTTCATGTGGTGCGCTAACCTGGTTGAAACCATGCCGATGTCCGACATGGTCAGCGACCTGAAGAGCGGCGCAACCACCAATGTTTCCGTTGAAGCATGGTGCGATACCCCCGCTTACACCCAGGACCGCACCACCAAGTACGGCCTGACCAAGGGTGAAAAGAAGTACGCTGACGGCGCACTGCCCAAGGGCCATACCTGGGCTCTGGACGAGCTGGAAACCAAGTCCGTTGGCAACAATGTGTACCTGTGCTCTGATTGCCATACCGCAACCGAAAGCACCCCCCACACCGTTACCCTGCCCGATGCAGTTGAAGGCGTTACCCTGACCCTGGGCACCACCAGCAAAACCTACATCAAGGACGATACCGTTACCCTGACCGTAGAAAAGAAAGGCACCGATATCGTTACCGTTACCGCAAAGAACGGCGATACCGATGTTGCTCTGACTGAAGTTCAGGAAGCAGCGCAGGACGAAGCCGCAGCCCAGGCTACCACCGAAAAGGCTAAGACGGTTTACACCTTCACCATGCCGGACGGCGATGTGACCATCAGCGTTACCAAAGACGCCAAGACCTATGCGGTCAATGTTGCTACCCTGACCAATGGTGAGATCACTGCTTCCGCTAAAGAAGCAGCTGAGAAGGAAACCGTAACCCTGACTGCTAAGCCCGCAACCGGCTATGCCCTGAAGGCTGGCAGCGTGAAGGTTACCTACAAAGACGCTGACAACACCGATAAGACCGTTGAAGTGAAGGCTGATACCGAAAAAGCCAACACCTACACCTTTGCAATGCCTGCTTACCCTGTCAACGTCAGCGCAGAGTTTGTTAAGGAATACAAGGTTACCGCAGCTCCTGCTGAGAACGGCACTGTTACCGTAGACCCGACCGCAGCTGTTGAAGGCACCGACGTTACCGTTACCGTTAAGGCAGCTGATAACTACCAGCTCAAGGCTGACAGCCTGACCTACAGCTATAAGAGCGGCGACGAAACCAAGACCCAAAAGCTGGCCGTGACCGAGGGCAAGGCTACCTTCAAGATGCCTGCCGCTGATGTTACCGTTAGCGCTGTGTTTGAAGCACTGACTGCAACTCCGACTGCAACTCCGACCGCAACTCCGACTGCAACTCCGACTGCAACTCCGACCGCAACTCCGACTGCAACTCCGACCGCAACTCCGACCGCAAAGCCGGCAGAGCCGACTGCTGTGCCGGAGCCGACTGCTGTGCCGGAACCGACTGCTGTGCCGGAACCGACTGCTGTGCCGGAGCCGACTGAGGTACCGTCTACTGAACCCGAAACGCGCACCGCTCATGGCGCTGCTGAAAAGACCACCATTACCGCAATGGCTGTCTTTACCTGCACCGATAAGAACTGCGCAAGCGCACAGTTCGTGGATGCAACTGTAAAGCAGACCAGCGGCGTTACCACCGCTGCTGTCAACTTCAACGGCAAGGACTACACCGCCAAGTACGGCGAGAAGAACGGCTGGGTTGAAGAAAACGGCAAGAAGTACTGGTACGAAAACGGCGTGAAGCAGGGTACTGAGGGCCGCGGCAAAGAGATCTATGATCCCGATTCCGACGCCTGGTACTGGCTGGATGCTGTCCAGGGCGGCGCAATGACCGTCAACAAGGACGTTTACCAGGAATCCGCCGCCGGCCAGTGGGCTGATAGACCCGATGGCACCGGCAAGTGGGTCCGTTACGATGAGAACGGCCACATGATCAAGGGCTGGCAGACGACCGAGAAGGGCACTTACTACTTTGACCCGACCTTTGGCACCATGGCCAAGGGTGTTACCGAAATTGACGGCGTACCGTGCGCCTTCGATCAGAACACCGGCATTGGCCTTGATAAACAGTGGGTAACCATCAATGGCGCCGATTACTGGTACGAAAAGGGCGTTCGCCAGGGTCTGGAAGGCCGCGGCAAGGAAATCTATGACCCGGCTTCCGATGCTTGGTACTGGCTGGACTCTGTTGATCAGGGCAAGAAAGCCACCAGCAAGGATGTCTATCAGGAATCCGAAGCTGGCCAGTGGGCTGATAGGCCCGATGGCACCGGCAAGTGGGTCCGTTACGATGCACAGGGCCACATGATCAAGGGCTGGAGCGCTGACAAGCGTTACTATTTCGACCCGATCTATGGCACCATGGCTAAGGGCGATGCAGTCATCGATGGCCGCACTTATCATTTCGATAAGAACACCGGCATTCGGCAGTAATCCCACAGCCGGAACAATGAGCTGTAACCCAGCCCATTAACCCCTAAATAGAAATGCCGCAGCAGATGTAACAGTCTGCTGCGGCATTTTTGTATTTGTGGGCATAGGTTCGGTGAAATATTTGCCAGGCCAGTAGGGCGGGGGACCCCATGATTGTGGTGGCTCCCCTGGAGGGGAGCTGGACGCGAAGCGGCCTGAGGGGTGGTTCCTTGCCGCAAACCTAAGGCAATACCGCACAATTCCCGCCTGACGGCTTAAGCACCGCTCCGGCGGC
>OLWZ01001099.1_pt1 | contig 12998 bp, 11 predicted proteins | sample 1674011 | NCBI WGS metagenome assembly OLWZ01 (sample SAMEA103958137, study PRJEB25191) | human gut metagenome | biome: human-associated habitat [ENVO:00009003]; feature: intestine environment [ENVO:2100002]; material: feces | place: Germany | collected 2013/2015 | reverse complement strand
GGTCCAGAAGCGTGATGAAGTTCCGTTCCTCCGGCTCCGCCTCATACCAGATGTAGCCGATCAGGGCGCAGTATAAAAGGCGCTCGGCCTTGATCCAAAAATCTTCGGAGGATTTTTCACCGTCGCCCTTCGTGTTGGCGATGATGACATTGACCAGCTTGAGGATATCCTTCTCTGAGCGCACATAGGCCAGCGGATTATATTTCATGCTCTTGGAAAAGTTGATGGTGTTCAGGACCTTAATGCGGTAGGGCTCATAGACGACCTTGCCGTGCTTATCCCGCACCGGCTTTCCGTTCTCGTCCCGCTTCGGCCCGCCGTGCGCCAGGAGTTTTCCCGTCTCCCGAAGGAGCTGTCCTTTGGGATCGGTGACCACATAGGAGCTGTGCATTTGGAGCAGGGATGGCTTGACAAAGAACCTTGTCTTGCCGCTGCCGGAGCCGCCGATGACCAGGATATTTTTATTTCTCGCCGTTTTTGGATCCTTCGGGCGGCTGGTCATGGTGAGGCTTTCCGTCCGGGTCAAAGGGATGTTCCAATCGGGAACGGGGTCTATGTAGGGTGCGATATCCTCCGGCCGGCCCCATCTCGCGCTGCCGTACTCCACGCCGCGGCGATATTTCTTCGCATTTTTCGCTTTCAGGTACACCGCCAGCCGGACAAGCGCCGCCCCGGCCACGCCCAGCAGCAGGTCCAGAGGATGCAGGCTGAGCCAGAGGGAGGCAAAGGCCTCGGTGAAGCCCTGGGCGATACGAAGCAGCTTTTCCGAAGCGTTGAGCCCCGGCGCCAGCCGGACCGCCTGGCAGAGCTTGTCAAAGAGCCAGGCGAACAGCAGATACGGAAGGTTCGGCAGCAGGACCTTTTTCAGCTTTCCCGTCATCGTTCCAGCCCCCGGTCCCTGTTTTTGACCTTCTCGCCCCGCTCCAGTTCCTGCCGCTTCGCCTGCTCCTTGGCCTTGGTCAGCCGCCTGCGGATGGAGGGCTTTTTCTCCTTCGCCAGATTCTTTGCGGAGAACTCGCGGAAGGCCGCCGTCACCGCGTCGGCGTCCCTGCCCTTGAAGAACACCAGGTACCGGGGGATCTCCCCGGTGGTATCTTTTTTCAGGGCAAAGTCGATGCCGTACTTCTTCGCCGTGGCGGAGAACGCCTTGATATTCTGGTCCGTGATCTCGATATTGGACACGCCGGCCCCATGCTTCATAAGCTGCCGGATGGTCTGCTTGCCGTGATGGAGCTGGGGATCATTCTTGTGCTTTTCCATATCCGCCAGCACCTTCTTCATGGCCTGCTGCAAGAGCTGGGCGGTCATTTTACCGGTCTGCACACAAAGCGCAAGGGTTTTCTGCGTGATTTCTTCCTGCAAGGCGTTCACCTCCGATCTCCGCTGCCGTACAGGTCATGGCTGACAAGGGATGTGTAATAGCTGTCCATCGTGACCGGGGCGTTATACAGCGCCGCCAGCAGATATTTCTTGATATTGCGGACATAGGTGGTGTTCTCCCGCATCCGTTCCAGCACATACTCGATGTGGGAGCTGTCGATCTTCAAGAACCGGGACTTCACCACCTCGGCGGGGTAGTCGTCCCCGGCGATACGGATCATCTCCCGGTTAGAACAGACGGTATCCACCATGAGCTCCACCAGCTCGTCCAGACGGTCCCTGTCCAGCTTTTCATCCTGGGTGAGGATATCGTAGTCGATATTCTCCAAAATGATCTCCCGGTAGCTCTCGCGCTCTCGCATCCTGTCCTGTCCGATCCTGCTTTTTTCTCTGGGGGTAGGGGGACTTGATGGGATAGGACTTGATCCTTGCGTAATTGATAATTCTTTATTTTGTTCTTTAGTATTTAATTGGGCGGGGTTCTCCTGAATAGGGGCATCCAACATTGGCTTCACCTGTATTGGATTTTCCCGTATAGGTTTTTCCCGGATAGGCGCGGGCGTCTGTGCCGGTTCCTTCGGCCGCTCCAAAATAGTGTACTCGATGGAGCCAAGCTGCCCGTTCTCGTTGCGGACGCGCGCCCGGACGAGATAGCCGTGCGCCTCCAGCTCCCGGATCCCGCCGCTGATGCTGTCGATGCCGTCCTTGCAGATGCGGGCAAGCCCCTTCATGGTGTAGTCCCAGTCCTCCGGCAGCGACAGCATGAGGGACAGCAGCCCCTTCGCTTTCAGGGACAGCGACCTGTCCCGCAGGTGGTAGTTGGACATGACCGTGTAATCTCTGGTCTTTTCGATGCGGAAAACTGCCATATCCGGCGCCTCCTTTCTCTGGTTTTGAAAAGTGTTGATTTTGGCGCAAAAAATCCCCTGTCCTGCCTCTCGGACGCTTTCCATGGGAAAACACCCACGCCGCCTTTCAAGCGGCGCTCTGAGAGGAAAAAACAGAGGTTTTCGCACCCTAATTGATACATTTTTCGGGTGGGCATAGGTACGGATATGAAAAAACGCCATAGGGCGGCTGCCTATGGCGTGGGGACAGGAAAAGGGCGCTGATGTGAAAATCAGCGCCCTTCGTGCCTGTCAGTATGAGATTTTTTGACTTCGTACCGTGTTCCCTGCCTTTGAAAACATTGATTTTACTGACTTTCTTATGTTTTCTTATTAGGAGGCGAGGGATGAGGGCGCTTTTTTCATGTTCAAAATCGCATCATCAGCTCGCGGTCGATCTCGCGGCCGTTTTTGAAGTAAACGCGCGGAACGCGCTTGCTGACGGCGCAGGTCAGCTCATACGGAATGGTTCCGGCAAGCTGCGCGAGCGTCTCGACCGGGTTATCCGGGCCGAAGATCTCGACCTCGTCCCCTACGCCGACATTGGGCAGCTCGCTGAGGTCGATCATGCTCATATCCATGCAGATCCTGCCGCGCTGGGGTGCGGGGCCGTCGGCGGTCATGATGCTGCACCGGTTCGACAGGCAGCGGAAGAAGCCGTCGGCATAGCCGTAGGGGATGACGCCGATGCGCGTCGGCGCGCTTGTTGTAAACAGCCGGCCGTAGCTGATATCGGTGCCCTCGTCATAGATCTTTATTGTGTTTATCATTGCCTTGAGCGCCATAGCCGGGCGCAGGCCGAGCTTTTCGGCAAACTCGCCGTAACCATACAGCAGCAGTCCTGGGCGTACCATGTCCATATACGTTTCCGGATACAGCGCAACGGCGCCGGTGTTGGCGCAGTGGCGCAGCGGTATGCGCCGGCCGATGCGCTCCTCGACGGCGGCGACGGTGCTTTTGAAAAGCTCAAACTGCTTTTTGGTGTAGTCAACGTCGGCCTCGTCGGCCTCATCTGCAACGGCAAAGTGCGTGAACATGCCTTCGACATCGAGGTAAGGCATGCCGCAGCAGTCAACTATGCCGGAAACACCGGTTTCAAAATGCCGCCCTGCGCACAGAACGCCGAGGCGCGACATGCCGGTGTCCACCTTGATGTGAACGCGCAGCTTTGCGCCGAACTCGGCTGCGGCTGCATTGTATTCATGCGCCTTGGCAAGGCAGGTGACTGTTTGCGTGATGTTGTTGGCTATCAGGTTCGGCACCTGCTCGGTGGGCGTGTGGCCGAGGATGAGGATGGGCATTACGATGCCGTTTGCGCGCAGCTCCATCGCCTCATCGAGGCTCGAAACGGCCAGATAATCCGCGCCGAGCTCCTGAAGCGTGCGCGCGACGTGAACCGCACCGTGACCGTAAGCGTCGGCCTTGACGACGCCGAGAAATTTGACGTTTTCTCCGATGCGCGCGCGCAGAGCCTTATAGTTATGCTCTATCGCGTCGAGCGAGACCTCTGCCCATGTTCTGCGGAGAGTGGATCTCATGCTGTCACCTTCATCCCTGAATGTTAATCGTGCCGCCGGCGGAGACCCTGCTTATCTCCACACCGCCGTAGGTCCCGTAAAAGTCCCACTTGACGGAAACGGGGATCGCCGTTGCCTGGCCTGCCGGAACGGTGACTTCGATACTGCGGCTTGTCAAAACGGCATTGTTTCTGACCTTTTCGCTCTTGTAGCTTATGCCGGGACTCGTGAAGCTGTAGTCAACGCCGGCAACGGTGATAACGCCGTTATGGGGGCCGACGGACAGCGTGTAGGTGCTCAGGATAACGTCGAGCTTTATCGTGACGATCTCGCTGTTTTGCGAGGTGGCCGTCCAGTTTGCATACATTATCATTTTGGTGCCTGTGTTGCTCTCGAAGCTGCCGGTCTGGTTTATCGTGCGGTTTATGACCTGCTGCGTCGGCTGCGGCGCGGCAGTCTGACCGGGCTGTACACTCGGCGAGGGCGAAGCGCTCGGATCTGCCGATGGCCGCGCGCTCTCGGCCGGAGCCGGGGTCGGGGTCGAAATGACGCTCGGCGTGAGCGCCGGGGTCGGCTGCGCGCTCTCGGTCGGCACGGTGTTCTTTATGTCGCGGCTTGTAAGCCACATGGAGACCGCGGCGATGATGATGAGCACCAGCACAAGTGCGATGAATATGTTGATTCTGTGCTTGTTCATACAAATTTACTCCGATCTGCCGCCGTGCGGCAAGTGATACAAATGATTATATATCATCACCGGCGAAAAATCCAGTGCTATGTAAGCTGAGCCGTCAGCCTGTAAGCTCCCAGCTCATGTCGATGAGAAAGCGCAGCTTATCATCATCGACTGCGGCAAGCTCAACGCTTATCCAGTGCTCCTTGCTCATGTGATAGGCCGGGAAAAAGCCCGGCTCGGCGCGCAGTGAGCCGGAAAGCAGCGGATCGCATTTTAAGTTTAAGACGGTGACTATATCCTCCCCTTGCAGGGCGAGCCTGCTGCGCGGTATCTCCATAACGAGCGCGAACCACTTTTTACTGCTTTCGTGGCGAAAGACCTCGTAGGTCGGATTCGATATCCAAGGGAAATCGTTTACGGCGGCATAGTTTTCAAGGATATACTGCCGCAGAGTGTCTCTGTCCATTTCTGTTCTCCTGTTCAAAACGCCATCCGGAGGACCCGGATGGCGTAATACCGTTTGTCACTTATTCTCTTCCGAGCGGCGGCGCGCTTCCTCGAATCTGCGGCGAGCCTCCTCGTATTCACGGCGTGCCTTTTCGTAATCGTACCTGCGTGCCTCGGCCTCAAGCTTTTCGGCCTCCTCGTTCAGACGGCGCGTCTGCTCGGTAAGCTCGTCGATGCTGTCCGGCTCGGGCGTGTATTCAAGCTTTTCGGCGCTGTGCTTTTTGCTCTTATTGTCCCTGCGGCGCGGCTTGGGAGCCGGCTCTTCGTCATCGTCGTCCTCCTCGTCTGCGTCAAGCTCGGGCTGAGCGGCGGCGACGGCCTCCGACGGGCGTACATACTTTTCCCTCTCCCGGCCGTTTACGGCATCGGTGTACGCTCTGCCGCAGACGACGGCGACTATCGCCGCTATGACCGAAACGGCAAGCAGCACGAGCATTGCTATAAGCTGCATCTGTCCGTTGCCCGAGCCGTCCTCGAGCGAATAGACGAAGCTGCGGTAATCGTTGGACAGGCCGTAGATGTTCAGCGCAAGGGATGCGACAGCGGCAATGCCGGCGGCGCCGGTCGCCGCATAGATGCGCGTGCGGTTGGGCTTGAGCGAGGCGAGAACGCCGATAACTCCGGCGAGAACGCCGACGATGCTTATAATGCGCAGAAGGTTATACAGGTTCTGGCGCACGTCAAGCTCGCTGTTGAGCTTGTCGGCATCGTCCTCGACATAGTCGCGCGCGGCCTGGATCACGGCTTCGTAGTCGCTCTCGTCGCTCACGAGCTTTGCGATGCCCTCGTTTTCCATGAGCACGGCAATGCCGGATTTTACTGCGGCCTCCGCGTCGTCCTGCTCGGTGAGCGTTTCCTTGAGGTCGTTCATTTTATCAACATTGTCGTTGAGCTTCTGCTGACCGGCGCTGAGCTGATTTTTGGCAACGGCGAGCTGCGCTCTGCCGTTATCGAGCTGAGCCTTTGCAGCGTCGAGCTGAGCCTTGCCGTTATCCAGCTGAGTTTTCGCGGCGGCGAGCTGAGCCTTGCCGTCGTTTATCTCCTGCTCGGCGGCGGATATCTGGGCGTTTGCCTCGGCAAGCTGTGCCTGACCGTCCTCATATTCCTTCATCGCGGCCCTCGCCTCGTCAAGCGAGGTGAAGCCGAAGTTGCGCAGGACGCTTTCGGCTATCTGGAGCGCCGGGTGCTTGTCGATAAAGGCAAAAAGCTTCTGCGCCTGCTGGTATGCCGGCGTTGCGGCATCGAGCTTGGCCTGCGCCGCGTCGCGCTGAGCCTTGGCGTCGTTGAGCTGTGCCTCGCCGTCGTTAAGGCGCTTTTCGGCCGCCTGATACTCGGCGAGCTTTTCGTTATACTGCTTCTCGGCGGCGGCGTATTCCGCCTGACCGGCCGCGATCTTCGCAGCGCCGGCGTTATATTCCTGCGTGCCCTGACTGAGCTGCTCATTGCCCTTCTGGTCGGTCACGACGGATTCGGTGTAGTCCTTTTCGTCCTCGGTGCGGTTTTCCTCCGCCTTGCGCAGATCGGCAACGCGCTTATCGAGGACATCGACAAAGTCGATGATATCAGCCTTTTGGCCGCGCTTGAAGCGCATGATGTCCGACAGCTCGTCCGAGCCGCGTCCTGCCGCAATGATCCCGAATACCGAGCTTGCGGCGAGCAGGATGCTCATGATCATTAACAGTGTTCTTTTCATTATATCTTCCTTTCTCCTGCGGAAACACGTTTCCCCCCAATGTTTCCTGCGGAATTACTTCCCCTTGCGCGCCCTGTCTCTGAGCGCTATCTGCTCGAAGTCCTCGTCAAAAAGCGGATGCAGGCGAAGCCTCCTGCCCTTGACGGTCGTGCGCGAGATGAATCTGTCGCCCCAGACGAGCATCTGCGGCAGAACGAACAGCACCAGCAGCAGAGATATTATCGTTCCGCGGCCGAGCACGAGTCCGATGACGGAAATTATGCTCTCGGTGCTTATAAAGCCGATGAGCAGGCCGGCAATGACAAGGATGCTGCCGCTTGTTACGAGTGTGGGCAGAGCGCCGTTGAGCGCAAGACGTATCGACTTGCGGCGCGAAACATTGCGCTGCCTCAGCTCAAGATAGCGGTTTGAAACGACGATCGCGTAGTCGATATTCGCGCCCATCTGTATCGCACTTACGATTAGATATCCGACAAAAAAGATGGAGTTCTGCGTAAAATACGATATCGAGAAGTTCAGCCAGATGCTGCCCTGAATGACCGCGATCAGCAGCACCGAAAGTCCTGCCGAGCGGAACACGAACATGATCACCAGCACGACGAACACCGCCGACAGCACGCTGACCAGAATGTTATCCGTCGAGAACGAATCCTTCAGGTCGCGCGCGGCGGTAGCGTTGCCGGTGACGTAAACATCGTCGCCGTAGTAGCTGTCGGCAACGCCGTGGATCTGCGTGATAAGCTCGTAGCTTTCGTCCGACTGCGTTGGCAGGTCGGAATAAACGAGCATGCGGCTGTAGTGCTGACCCTGAAGCTGCGCCTTCGCGTCGGAAAGCTGGGCATACAGGCTCTCTATCATATCTATCTTGTCCTGAGGAAGCTCTATCGTGCCGTCCTCGGCAACGTCATACAGGAACAAAAACAGGTCGATAAGCGGAATTTTATATTCGCGCATGTTGCTCTGCACCTGGTCGTAGTCGGCGTGGCGCGCGGCGTAGTAGACGAAAAGCGCGCTCGCGCTCGTGTCGTCAAGTCCGGCAAGCTCGGAAAACTCGCCGATGGTCAGCTTATCGCCGAGGCGGTAGCCGTCCATGACCTCAACGGAGGCTATGCCGAGAACGGAGGTGACGTGGTCAAGCTCCGATATCTCGTCGAGCATCTTCGCCTGCGTCTCATAATCGCCCGTCGGTACGACGAGCGCCATCATGTTATTGTTCCCGAATGTGTTTATGATCTGCTGATGCGCCTTTTGCGTTTCGTTCAGGCGCAGGGGGTAATCGTCGCTGTAGTTATACGAAAACGGGCACATGCTCGAAAAGAAGAACGCAGCCGCCGCGACACAGATGAAAACAGGCGGCACGAGCTTGTGCGTTTTCCACGCAAAGCGCCCGATGGCGTTTATGTTCGGCATGAAGCTGCGGTGCTTTGTTTTTTCTATCGCGCGGCTGAACATGAGCAGCAGCCCCGGCATGAGCAGGAACACCGTCAGCATCGAGATCAGTATGGATTTTATCAGCACCTTGCCGAGGTCGCCGCCGAGGCCGAACTGCATGAACGTCATCGCGACAAGGCCTCCGATGGTCGTCAGCGAGGACGAGGCTATCTCGGGTATCGCCTTCGACAGCGCCTCCACCGCCGCGTCATACGGCTCAAAATACCGCCGCTCCTCGGCAAAGCGGTTGCACAGGATGATGGCGTAGTCGATCGCAAGAGCAAGCTGCAAAATGAGCGTTACGGAGTTTGCGACATATGATATCTCCGAGAACAGAAAGTTTGTTCCCTGCTGGATGGCCGCGGCCATTGCGAAGGTTATCAGCAGCACAGGCACCTCGGCATAGCTGCGCGAGGTAAGCAGCAGCAGGATTATGACCGTAACTACGCTCAGCGCGCCTATTATGAGCATTTCGCCCAGCAGCGTGCTGCTGAAATCCGTGCCGACCTCGGTGTAGAGCTTCACGTTATCCGCGTCAAACCTCGCATCGACGAGCGACTTTATCGCGTCAAGAGCCTGCGTGCATATCTCGTCGCTCGACGGTGCGGCAAAGCTCACGGAAATAAGAGCCGTCCCGGACTTGTAGTGATCCTGTGTATCATCGAAGCTTGCCTGGCGTACGCCGTCGATATTCTCTATATCCTGCGACAGCGCCTGCGCGTCGTCATACGAAATGTGCTCGATCATAAGCTCGGCTGTCGCGTAGGTGATAAACTCGCCGTCCATCGCCTTCAGGCCGCGCCGCGTCTCCGTTTCGGCAGGAAGAAACTGAAAAAGATCGTTTTGAACCGTCGTAAGGCGCATCGTGTAGGCCGACATGCACGCGGCCGCTATGAAAAGCACGAGGATGATTTTTCTGCTGTCTATGATAAATTTGGCTAATTTGTGCATCTGATTCTCCCACGAGTGATGTATCTACATATTTTATTACATGTAGAAAAAAACATCAAGGGATTATTGTCAAGTTTTTATTAATTTCCTTGTGTTTGGGATAAAAGCGTTATATAATTCAGGTGCGCCGCAAGGTGCAAAACAATATAAGGAGAGCGCGAAAGTGCTGCCGTAAAATGGTTAAGCTGTTATCAAAACTGTTCATAAAAAATCCGACGGAGTATACGGATCCTTCGGTGCGCAAGGCTTACGGAACGCTGTGCAGCCTGCTGGGGATATTCCTCAACGTGCTGCTGTTTGCCGGCAAGTATGCCGCCGGCGCGATATCCGGCTCGATCGCCATAACCGCCGATGCGTTCAACAACCTCTCCGACGCCGGCGCGTCGGCGATATCGCTGCTGGGCTTCCGGCTTTCGGGCAAAAAGCCCGACCCCGACCACCCGTTCGGCCACGGCAGGATAGAATACATCTCCGGCCTTGCGGTCGCGGCACTGATCGTTGTCATGGGCGTTGAGCTGCTGATAAGCTCGGTCGATAAGATACTCAGCCCCGAGCCGGTCGAGGTCGGCCTGCTCCCGGCGGCGATACTGCTCGCGTCGATCCTCGTCAAGCTGTACATGTTTGCGTATAATTGCAGCGTCGGCAAAAAGATCTCGTCCTCGGCCATGGCCGCCACGGGTGCGGACAGCCTGTCCGACTCGGTCGCGACGGCGGTCGTGCTGCTTTCAATGGGCGTAAGCTGGCTGTTCAAGGTCAATATCGACGGCTGGGCAGGCGCGGCGGTCGCGGTGTTCATCCTCTTTGCCGGCTACGGCGTTGCAAAGGACACACTCTCGCCGCTGCTCGGTCAGGCGCCCGATCCGGAGCTTGTCAAAAGCATCGAGGAGATAGTCATGAGCTCGGACGCCGTCATCGGCATGCACGACCTCGTTGTTCACGACTACGGTCCGGGCAGAATGATGATCTCTCTGCACGCCGAGGTGGACGGCCGCGGCGATATCTTCCAGCTGCATGACAGCATCGACACCGTCGAGCGCGAGCTGAAAAGCGCGCTCGGCTGCGACGCGACGATCCACATGGACCCCGTCGAGACCGACAACGAGCAGGTAAACGCCGAACGCGCCGCGCTTGAGGAGGCGCTTAAGGGCATTGACGGGCTGCGCGGCATTCACGATTTCCGCATGGTCATGGGCCCGAGCCACACAAACCTTATCTTCGACGTCGTTATGGACACCGGCTGCGGCAAAACGCCAGAGCAGTTCCGCGATATCATCTGCCGCACCGTCGAGGAAAAGCTCCCCGGCCACTTCGCCGTCGTCACCGTCGATACCTCCTTTGTCTTTTAGAGGCGCATTGGGGCACCTACCAATACGGTTATCTCTGGTTGCCCGGTGTCGAATTTACCGGCGAAACCGTAAAACTCTCGCGTAACGCAAGTGCGGTGCGGAGTTTTTGCCGCCCGGTGTCGAAATTACCGACCAAACCATGGTTGCCTCGCGCTACGTTAGTACGTTGCTGAATTTTGCACCGCGCCCCATTGGCTCACCTGCAAGGGGAGCAGGCAGCTTTGCTGCCGTGGGGTTGAATAATACCTATTCACTATTACCTATTACCTCTTCACTGCGGCCGCAGCCGCTTGTAGGGAACGGATTTATCCGTTCCGTCTGTACCGACCTTGCCTGCACAAAAACCATAGCTGTAGGGGCGATCATTGATCGCCCGTTTTTCATATAGTGTTTGCCTGGCGGCAAATGATTAAAATAACACCTCATCCGTCACCAAGGTGACACCTTCCCCTCAAGCTACGCAGTGGAAGGCAATGACGAAGCCTCGGCTGCGTACCGCTATATTAACTGCGTCGGTAGATGCAACAAAACGGAACGGATAAATCCGTTCCCTACGATTCTATTTCGGTGCCGATGAAACCATAACATGCGGAACGGGCAAGCCCGTTCCCTACAATGGTGCATCCCAAAATTCAGCAGCGTGCTATGGGGTAGCGAGGCAGTTACGGTTTTCACCGCACCCTCGAACCGGGCAACCGCAATAAATGTATCGGTACAATGTAAAATCGCCTCTAAAAAATCGCCTCTAAAAAACTCTTGACATGGCGAGGATTTTTTGATATTCTATTTAAGCGCTCCAAAGACAGCAGGTGACTTATGGTGTAAATCCTGCCGAGGATGGCATCATATTTTTGATTGCTTACAACCTTCGTGTCTTTGTGCACGGAGGTTTTCTTTATGAGCGTGAACATCAGTGTGGAGGTGAAAAACACACATGCCTAACGCAAAAGTTCTCAGCGAGAAGCAGGCGATAGTAGAAGCACTCGTCGAACGCATCAACGCAGCAAGCGCAGGTATTCTGGTTGACTACCAGGGTATCACCGTGGCCGAAGATACGGCTCTGCGTACCGAGATGCGCAAGGAGGGCGTTGACTACACCGTCGTCAAGAACACCCTTACCAGGATCGCTATCGACAAGGTCGGAATGAACGAACTTGATCCCGTCCTCAACGGCAGCACATCCATGGCAACCAGCACCGAGGACCCCATCGCTCCGTTCCGTATCATCAGCGATTACTCCAAGAAGCTCGGCGATAAGTTCAATATCAAAGCAGCTTTCATGGAGGGCAAGATCCTCAGCGAGCAGGAGATAGCAGAACTGTCCACGCTCACCAGCAAGAACGACCTGTACTCGAAGCTGGCAGGCTCCCTGAATGCGATCATGGGCGGCCTTGCAGTTGCTCTGAGCGAAGTCGTCGAGCAGAAGGGCGGCGCAGCCGCTCCGGCAGAAGCAGCAGAATAATCGGCTGCATCAAACATTAAAATTTGGAGGAAATTATAATGGCAAGCGAAAAAATCACCGCCATGATCGACGAGATCAAGGCTCTTTCCGTTCTCGAGCTCAAGGAGCTCGTTGATGAGATCTGCGAGACCTTCGGCGTTTCCGCAGTAGCAGCAGCAGCTCCCGCAGCAGGCGGCGCAGCAGAGGCTGTCGCAGAGAAGACCGAGTTCGACGTTGTTATGACCAGCTTCGGCGCAGAGAAGATCAAGGTCATCAAGGAGATCCGCGGCATCACCGGTCTTGGCCTGGCAGAGGCAAAGGCAATGGTCGAGAAGGTTCCCGTTGCTGTCAAGGAAGGCATTTCCAAGGAAGACGCAGAGGCTCTCAAGGCTCAGCTCGAAGCAGTCGGCGCAGCAGTCGAGATCAAGTAAGAAATTACTTAAAACAATCAAAAAACTCCGTTCATCCGAACGGAGTTTTTCTTTTTAGAGGCGTATTTGGTCTGATACCGATACGGTTCTTGCGTCAGCACGACCGGATGGTGCGAAGGAAACCGTGGATGCCTCGCAACCCGGTAGTGCGGCGCAAAACGCAGCTCCGTACTAATGTTACGCGACAGTTTCCCGGTTTCGTCGGTAACTTCGACACCGGGCTACCGCAATAAATGTATCCGCAGGTGCGTCAATGCGCCACTAAAAAATTATTCGATGAGAAGGGTGTCCATGATTGCGAGCATTTCGGGGTTTGAGCGGAGCTTTACGCGCTCATCCTCGTTATCGTCGCCCATGAGCACGACCGTTGTCAGCACATAGTCGGACGTCGAATCAGCGGCCGGGAACGCCATGCAGTAGCTGCCGCCGTTTGTGAAGCAGATGCCTTCGGCGTTTTTGAAGCTGACCTTGCCGAAGTTCTTGTAGTTTTCGGCAACGGATCTCTCGAGCGCCGCGAAGTCCTCTCCGTGATAGTATGGCGCGTATTCGATCTGGATGGAGAAGTCGTCGGTGTTTATGATCGCAACGTGCGAGTCGCCCGAGTCGGTGATGTAGCCCTCGGACACGACGCCGAACGCGTGCTTATCGGCATCGTATGTGACCGTGACGGTGACCTGCGACCCGTCCCGCCGCTCCCTGGTCACGGAGGACGGCAACAAAGTTACCGCCTACAACGCC
>OLWZ01001082.1_pt1 | contig 13156 bp, 10 predicted proteins | sample 1674011 | NCBI WGS metagenome assembly OLWZ01 (sample SAMEA103958137, study PRJEB25191) | human gut metagenome | biome: human-associated habitat [ENVO:00009003]; feature: intestine environment [ENVO:2100002]; material: feces | place: Germany | collected 2013/2015 | reverse complement strand
TTACGAATATCGTTATGGTATATTCGCTGAATAAGATTACTCAAAGCAACAATTTTCTTAAATTGAGCGTTTATTTTTGGTATGGTTTTAATAATAGCAACTTCATTCTTTTATCTTAATAATGCGAGAATGGATGATTTTACATCATTAATTACAGATACGACTGTACAGTATCAAGAAGAAGGTGCTATGAAGGATTACACAGCTGATGTACATCTTAAAGACAATACACCTCTTTCTATCACTATTAAAGCAGCTATTCCTCAAGGGACACTTGCTTCAATAGAAGAGACTGAAGAGGATACTGTAAAGAATGAAACATTGACTTATAGCTTACCAGAACAGCTAAAGGTAGAAGATGTTCAAGCAAATAAGCTTTACCTAGAAGATGATTTAGTTAATTCTATTGGTAGCTATGAGATTAAGAATAATGTATTGACTATGAATTTTGATGAAGAACAGATCAATACGAATGCTGAAAATGAATTAAAGATAGCATTGGTATTGGATACAGATTCATCTCATATTACATATGATACAAACGGTACTTCAACAATCTCATTTAATAAAAAGACAATTGAATTAAATAAGTATATTGAACAGCCTGTTAAAACAACAGTTACTAATCAGATGAATGAACAGGGAGTGGAAGAGGTTGTTACTACAAGTAACTATGCGACTTATGCTGTTTCAGATAATTATCAAAATGAAGAAGAAATACAAACAGGTAATATTGAAACAACAGATCAATCGGTAGATTTTGGGAATTATTTAACTTGTGCTACTGTTATGAAAAATGTGAATGGTCATTGGCAGAAGGTAGAAAACAATACCTTTACTGATGGCGATCAGGTACAGGTGAGTTTAAGTTATCAATTGCCACCAAATACTGTACATAAAAACAACAAGGTTATTTATTACCAGCTCCCAGATGGTGTTAGGCCTACAGAAGAACATAGAGGTGAGGTAATACAGCGTGGTGAGGTAGTAGGACATTATATCATCAATACAGATGGAAAAATTCTTATTGAATTTAATGATGATTTTGCGGATGGTGAAGCTTTTATTGGCGATATTCAATTTGAAGGTACTATTTCCAAAACTGGTGATGGTGATAGGGATGAAATTAACTTTGGAAATGATACAGAAAAGATTATCGTTACTAAAAAGAAAGATAATTATGATTTAGACTTAAAGAAACAAGCACAACTTAGTGAAGATAAATCAAAAATCAATTATCAAATTGTAGCCTCTACAAAGAATGGAACAGGTGAATCATTAAAAATCACAGATAACTTTGTATCTAATACAAATGCGAAGGGCACATATGATCAAAGTAGCATGAAACTGTATAAAGTATCAGCAGATGGTACAAGGACGGAAGTAACTGATAAAGAACCAAGTATAAAAACAACTAATGGTCAGCAGACTTTTACATATGATAATCTAGATAAACTAGAAAAAGGTGAGCAGTATATTGTTGAATATAGTGCGAATGTAGAAGAAAGCAATACTAAAACAGATGGATCATCTAAAATCCAAAATAATGCTTGTGCATCTAATAAATATGTTGATAGATTGGCTGGTACAACTACCGAAATTTCTAAGACAATGATTTCTAAGGGAGGCTGGTACGATCAGTCTACTGGATTAATCAAATGGCAGATTAATGTTAATGCAGGAAAACAGAATATTAGTGGTTATCATTTGAAAGATACACTTCCAGAAGGTATTGAATTCTCAGGAAATATAGAGATAACTGATAGTTCAGGACATACTGAAACAATCACTCCAAATGGTAAAAATATTGATTATACATTCCCAGATAATTCAAATGACAGTTATACAGTGATTTACTATACAACTGCGCCAAATAAAAATGGTAATGTTTATAATACTTCTACAATTGGTAAAGGTGATAAGGAGTATACAAGTACAGGTGTTGTAGGTGTTACACATCGTACATGGGCTGTTGATAAATCATGGAAAAATGAAACAGTATCAGCAGAAGGACAAAGAAAATATAATTGGTATGCTTCTGTAGTTATTCCTGAAGGTAATTTAACTGAATTCACTTATGTTGATACAATCAAAGATGCAATAGATGAAAATGGTAACATGCAGAAAGATACGCATTATGCGATTGCATCAGAATTAGATGCTGAATTAAAGAAGAATGTTCATTTGAATTCTAATAATGGATATTTAGATCATTCTGTAGACTTTGAATTTATTTATAAGGACGCAGATGGAAATGTAATAGAAGCGACTGATAATACAAAGCATGTTAAATCATTTGAAATAAAGGTAAGACCTAAAAATGGTCAAACAATTACCAATGCACAGCGTTTATCTATTGATTCTTATTCTACTAATCTAGATACATCTCATCAGATAGCTGGAGAATCATGGAAGTTCAGCAATACAGGTAAAAAAGATGATTTAGAAAAAGTTTCAACACATTCTTATTCAAAGCCTAAACCTGTAGTGAAGCAGGGTGGTGTTAAGTCAAAATATGATGATAGAATTACATATCAGAATGGTACTGTTTCAGCTGATTTAGAAAAAACAAATGGTATTCTTTATTATCGAGTTCTTATTAATACAAATTTAACTGATAATGAAGCAATCCATTTAACAGATATCATACCAGAAGGTGCTAAATATGTAGAAGGAAGTCTACAAGCTGCATTCTATGATAATGATTATTATTCTTATTCTAAGATTGAAAGTTATGATCAATCTTTGCAGTATACAGATCCTTCTGGTTGGGATAGTCATAATAATAAGTATGTTTATGATCTTACTGCTAATAAGAGGCCAACTGTAACTGATGCAAATGGACAGATTAATATCACTATTCCTAGAGGATATAACTATAACTTAAACAGTGGCAGTGTTTCTGGACGTACAATTCAGTTAACTTATCAAATGACGGTAAGTGATGATACTTCATGGAATAATCCAAACCAAACGCAAAAGACTTATAAAAATAAGGTGACATGGGGAAATAACTCTGATAGTCAGAAGACGGAAATGACAAGAGAATTAAGTGAAGTTAAGAAGAATGGTGCTCAGATTTATAATGATGATGGATTATCAGAATGTGCCTACAGTTGTAGTGTTTAACAAAATAGATCTGGTAGAAGATGACACATTAGAAAAGTGAAATACAATGTGGTCATTAATCCAGCTAGTAAAGATTTAGATAATAAATCTGATACATTGAAATTAAGGGATAGACTTACTTTACCATCAGGAGCAAGTGCAACTTTAAGTCTGGATGAGACTAAGCTTTATTACTTAGATTTAAGCAATAGAGATAATAATTATCATGGTGAAGTAGTTGATTCTAGTTTATATAGAATTGCGTATGATGATATTAACAACGAGATTAGTGTTATTGTGCCAGATAAGTTTGCATGTGTTCTTGAATATACTTATGTAGTGGATGAAGGTAATATTGCAGGTAATTATCAAATAAGCAATAGTGCTACACTTAATGGTCAATTTGAGTCTTCAGTTAATACAAATGTTATGAATCTAAGTTCTTCTGCAACTGCAGAAAAAGGTAAGCTGAAAATCTACAAAGTAGATGATAAAGATTATACTAAACGTTTAACAGGTGCAGAATTCGACCTGGCAAAATTTGATGAAGCTACAAATCAATGGATAGATATTACTCAAGATGTTGCATTTGATGGTCAATCAATTAAGACAAAAGAAAATGGTGAAATCATTTTCCAAGGTGATGAAAGCCATCAGATATTATATGGAGGAACTATTTATAGATTGACCGAAACAAAAGCACCAGCTAATTATGATTTATCAAGCGATCCTTATTACTTTGTATTAGTTAGAAAAAATCAACATGAGACAATAGCATCAACTAGAGAAAGAATGCAGCCTGTTTTCAAACGTGCGAATGCAGATATCAATCAAGCACATTTCTTTAATAACAATGAAGAAGTTTATATGTATATCCCAAACCATACAAGTAATGTGAATGTACACAAGGTATGGGTAGATTCTGAAAACAAACAGATTACTCAGCATCCTGATTCAATCAATGTCAACTTGATTCAGAATATTAAGATTCCAACTGGGGTAAATGTAAAATCTAAGATATATACATTAGATTGGGAAGGTAAAGAAAATATAGTAGAGAACAAGACACTTCTCGTAAGGGAAGGTGGCTCTATTAAGATGACTCTTCCTGTTGAGTGTGAGCCTGGTAATGAAGCACAAAACGTATCAGTTACAGGAGCAACAAATTTTAGCTTCTCTAATGATGGTCAATGGTATGGACATGTCATATTAACCATCAATAATGTCACACCGAATATGAGCTTGAAAATCAAGCTCAATGCTAACGATGGTAAACCAGTTGAGTATGATTATGATAGAGAGTATTCAACAACCAGGAATGTTTTTGGCACAGTCACATTAGATGATTCTAATGATTGGAGTCATACATGGAAAAATGTCGATCTACCTAAACAGGTAGGGGGTAATGACTGTATATATACAGTTGAAGAAGACGTGCCTTCAGGATATCAGGTATCTTATACAAACAATGATGGTATTCAAGAAGGAGATATTACAGTTACTAACAAGGAGTTAGATAACTATGATCTTCCAGATACTGGAGGATTCGGTACTTTTGGTTATTACGCAATTGGGGCCCTATTTATAACAGCGACTCTATTTGCTATTATAGCAATTAATAAAAAGAAGGAGGCCTATGGAAAGTAATATACATACAAATCAAGAATTTATTAAAGGAAGGTATTTTATGAATTAATGGGGATCATATAATAAGGAGGAAAAACGATATGAAACTATTTAAGAAAATCGCAGGATTTATACTTGCGTTCGCAATGATATTAGCTATTGCGATGCCATCAGTAGTTATGGCGGCTGATGCTAAATCAACTATTACTATTAAGGGAGCTACTGCTGGTTCTGAATATGTTGCTTATAAATTATTTGATGCAACAGATGATGGTAATGGTCATTTCTCTTATACTGTAAATTCTAAATATGAAGAAGCATTAAAAGATGTAACAAATAAAACATCAGGTGCTGAAATTGTTAAATATTTAGATAGTGTTAAAGGCAATGCTGCAACTGTTAGAGAATTTGCAGACAAAGTCTATGCAAAAGTAAAAAATAAGGTTGTAGATTATACTACAACTAATGGTAAGTTTGAAAATATTGATCAGGGTTATTATTTAATTGCTCAGACACAGATTGGAACTAATGAAGCGTATTCATTGGTTATGTTAGGTACTGCTGGTAAGACTGCACTTACAGTTACACCAAAAACAGGTGTTCCAACATTTGAAAAGAAGATCAAAGAAAAAATGATTCTACTGGAGAAGAAACTGGTTGGCAGGATGCTTCAGATTATGACATAAATGATAAAGTACCATTTAAATTAACAGGTACAGTTTCTGATAAATATGACAGTTATAAAACTTATTACTATGCATTCCACGATAAGATGGATAATACTTTAGAATTTAATGATAACAGTGTCGTAGTTAAAATTGATGGCACTTTGATAGATACATCTGAATATACTTTAAAAACATCAACTACAGATGGTTGTACATTTGAAGTAGTATTCAATGATTTGAAGACAGTTTCACCAATAAAACCTAAAAATGTAACTGTAGAATATACTGCAACACTAAAAGAAAATGCTAAATTAGGTTCTGAAGGTAACTTCAACAAAGGTAAACTTGAATTCAACAACAATCCTTATTATGAAGGTGAAGGAAAACCTGAAAACCCAGGTGAAACACCTTGGGATGAAGTAGTAGTATTTACATATGAATTAATCGCAAATAAAACTGATGGTCAGGGTAAGGCTTTAGCAGGTGCTGGATTTACATTATATAAGTTTAATAAAGCTAATAATGATTATGAAATAGTTAAGAAAATTGAAGCTGGTACGACTACTACATTCAAATTTACTGGGGCAGATGCAGGTAAATATAAATTAGTAGAAACAACAGTTCCTGATGGTTACAATAAAGCTGATGATTTAGTATTTGAAGTTACAGGAGAATATAAAGCTGTAAATAAAGATGATCCTTTAAAAGCACCTCGCTTAACTAAATTAGAAATTAAAGATGAAAATAATAATATCATTAGTGGTGAGAATAAAGTATTCACAACTAATCTAGAAAAAGGTACTGCAACTACAAATATTAAGAACTTACCTGGTTCAGAACTACCAAGTACTGGTGGTATGGGTACTACAATTCTATATGTTGCAGGTGCAGTGATGATTCTTGCTGCAGGTGCATTCTTAGTAATGCAGAAAAAAGCTGAAAATAAATAATTTAAAATAGAAAGGAGATGTCCTATAATGAAAAAGAAGATAATTAATCTATTTATCGGAATACTTTTTATTGCAGGACTCTCCTTACTTATTTATCCAAGCTTTAGTAATTATTGGAATCAAAGACATCAGACCAGGGCGATTGCTGGATATGAGGAAAAGGTCGAAGACCTGACTGAAAAACAGTATGAAAAGCTCTGGAATGATGCCGTTTCATACAACAAAAATTTAAGACATACAATGTATGCCTTGAATGATGACGAGAAAAAAATATATAATGAGACTCTAGATGTCACAGGAACAGGGATGATGGGTTATGTAGAAATCCCTAAGATTAATGTATCACTTCCTATTTATCATGGAACAGATGCTGAAATCTTACAGATTGCGATAGGACATATTCCAGGTACATCCTTACCAGTAGGGGGAGAAAGTACTCATTGTGTTATATCTGGACATAGAGGATTACCAAGTGCTGAGCTTTTTACTGATATTGATCAGTTAAAGATAGGTGATACATTCATGCTTCAGATATTGGATCAAACTCTATATTATGAGGTCGATCAAATTAAAACTGTTCTTCCTACAGAAAAAGATGATTTAAAGATTGTAGAAGGACAGGACTATTGTACACTTATGACTTGTACACCTTATGGTGTCAATACCCATAGACTACTTGTCAGAGGTCATCGTATTAATAAGACAAATCTAAGAATTAGAAGAGATCTAGTAAAAACAGATCCAGTTATTCTAGATATATTCTGGATCGCTCTCGCAATTATTATCGCATTTATCTGGTATCTCACAGCAAAGAAACAAAAAGAAAGGACTAAATAGCACTTATTATGGGAAAAAGATTAAAGAAATTACTTTTATGTATGACAATTTTATTATCAGTGACTGTATTTAATGTATTCCAGGTAACTGCTGTTGATGTGAACAAGAATTGTTCACTTACACTTAATGAATGTTTATCAGGGCTAAATGTTCATTTATATCGTGTTGCAAGTGTTTCTAAAGATGGCAGTTATGAATATACAGATGAATTTAAAGATGCAGAAAATAGTTCTATTGATTTAAATAAGCTAGAAACAAGTGAAGAATTAAAAAATGCAGCTATGACATTAAAAGGTTATGCCGCAAATAAAGAAGGCGTGACTAAGACAACAACTTCTTCTACTTTAACTTATTCAAACTTAAATACAGGTCTTTATTTGGTTGTGGCAGATAATTTAGTAATAGATGGTAAGACATATACTTATTTACCTTATCTTATTTCTTTACCACAAGGTACTAAGTATGATGTATCTATTGATTTTGTGAAATATTCAGAAGTTCATTCTTATGAATATAAAATTATTAAACAGTGGAAAGACAATGGCTCAACTCATCCTAAGTCAATAGAAGTAGAACTCTATGATGGAAATACATTTCTTAAGACAATCACTTTAGATGCAGCTCATAACTATGCTTATTCATGGAAAACTGAACAAGTAATGAACTACAGTATTAAAGAAAAGAAAGTAAAAGGGTATAAGGGTATTGTATCAGTAAGTAGTAATGATGCAAAAACGGAATATATTATTACTAATACAAGTACATCTAGTACTGGTTCTCACGTAAAAACAGGGGATACTACAAGAATCAATCACTGGATCACATTAATGGCTTTATCAGGATTATTTTTACTTATAGTAGGAACTCTATTTAAACATGAAAAAGATTAGTCAATTATTAATGACACTAGGATGTATCTGCATCCTAGTGTCTTGTGCTTTATTTGGTTATTCACAGTATCGACAGAATAAAGAAATAAAGGATATACAAACACTATATACTCACACAAAACAATTAATCCCCGATTCATATATTTCATCTGAGAATGCTTATTTAGATATAGATGGACATGATATATATGCGATACTTCAAGTCAATGATATCAAGTGGGTTATAGGGCATGAAGAAAGCCTTCCGCATTATAAGAATAAGAATATAATCATCCCAGAATCATTATTGAAACAGGTGCAGTCATTAAAGAATAGGGATAAACTTACTATTCATACTGTATCAGGTGAAACAATAAAATATCAATTAGAAGTCATTGGTAAAGTAGATCAACTCTCAAAAGGCATACCTGCCCTGTATTGTAAGAATGGTTCTAGTTACTATTGTATTAATATAATTAAAGTGTAATATTTAGATAATACATAAATATTATGCAAAAGCATAAGAAAAATAGAAAAAGCAGTTGACATGAGTGTGATTATTCAGTATGATGAGTTCACAAATTAAGAACTACTAAGTATAAATACAGTGAAAAGAAATAGTAGATATCTCAAAGAAGCATAGAGAATCCTTGGCTGGTGTAAAAGGATGTTTGAGGGATATTGAATTCATCTTGGAGTAGAGCGTTGAATGAAGTAGGCGTTTCCGGTCACAACCGTTATATTGTCAGAGTATGATAGTACTCGTTGAGCTATATCTAGTGATAGATATATAAAATAAGGTGGTAACACGAAGATACACTCTCGTCCTTATAGGATGAGAGTCTTTTATTTATACAGGTAGAAGATAAGAGGAGAAAAGATTATGATTATTGTATTCAAGCCAAAAACAAGTGAAGAAGCTGTAAAGAAGATCCAGGCTAAGGTAGAAGAAAAAGGATTAGAAACTCATTTAGTTGTAGGTCATGATGTGACTATCTGTGGTGTAATTGGTGATACTACTAAAGTAGATCCTAGAGATATTGAGGTTTCACCTTCTGTAGAAAAAGTAATGAGAGTTGAACAGCCTTATAAATTAGCTAACCGTGCATTCCATCCTGAAGATACTATTGTGGATGTAGATGGTGTTAAAGTAGGTGGAGGCCATATGGCTCTTATTGCTGGTCCTTGTTCTGTAGAATCAGAAGAACAGGTTATTGCGATTGCGAAGGAAGTAAAAGCAGCTGGGGCTAATATGCTTAGAGGTGGTGCATTCAAGCCTAGAACATCTCCATACGCATTCCAGGGATTAGGTTCTACTGGTTTAGATTACTTAGTAGCTGCTAAGAAAGAAACAGGTTTACCAATCGTATCAGAACTTATGAGTGCTGATGATATTGATGAATTCAATGAAAAGGTAGACTTAGTTCAGATTGGTGCAAGAAACATGCAGAACTTCACTTTACTTAAGGAAGTAGGTGCAAGAGTTAAGAAACCTATCCTATTAAAGAGAGGACTAAGCGCAACATATCAGGAATGGATCATGAGTGCGGAATATATCATGGCAAGTGGTAATGAGAATGTCATCCTGTGTGAAAGAGGTGTAAGAACATTCGAAACATATACAAGAAACACTCTAGACTTACAGGCTATTCCAGTACTTAGAAAAATGACTCATCTACCTGTAATCATTGACCCATCACATGCTGGTGGTAAATGGTGGTTAGTAGAACCAATGGCTAAGGCAAGTGTTGCAGCAGGATGTGATGGATTACTTATTGAAGTACATAATGATCCAGAACATGCATTATGTGATGGAGCTCAGTCATTAAAGCCTAAAAAATATACAAAACTTATTGAAGAATTACGAGAAATTGGTAAAGTAGTAGGTAAAGAAATATAAGTAGAAAGGAAGTATAGTTATGGATTTACACGGGAGAAGTTTTTTAACACTTAAGGATTATACTAAAGAAGAAATCTACTATCTTCTAGACTTAGCTAAAAAGCTAAAGGCTAAGAAGAAAGCAGGAAAGATTGGTCATTCACTTGAAGGTAAGAATATTGCCTTATTATTCGAAAAGACATCTACACGTACAAGATGTGCTTTTGAAGTAGGTGTTCTTGATGAAGGAGGACATGCTACTTTCTTGACTCAGTCACAGATGGGAAAGAAGGAGTCAATTGAAGATACAGCAAAAGTACTAGGTAGAATGTTTGATGGAATTGAATTTAGAGGATTTAAGCAGGAAAACGTTGAAGCATTAGCTAAGTATTCAGGAGTACCTGTATGGAATGGTTTAACAGATGTTGACCATCCTACTCAGACTTTAGCTGATTTCCTTACTATTCAGGAACATCTTGATAAGCCTTTAAACGAAATTAAGTTTGTCTTTACTGGTGATATTAGAAATAATGTTTGTTATGGATTAATGTATGGTGCATGTAAGGTGGGAATGCATTTTGTATGTTTAGGTCCTAAATCATTAGAAATGGATCCAGAAGTCGTGGCTTATTGTCAGGAGGAATGTAAAAAGTCTGGTGGAAGTTTGACTATTACTGATGATACAGATGCAGTTGATGGTGCAGATGTTATCTATACTGATATCTGGGTTTCAATGGGTGAAGATGAATCATTGTATAAACCAAGAGTAGAATTATTAAGTCCATTTAAAGTAACCGAAGAATTAATGAGTAAGACACATAATGACAACACATTATTTATGCATTGTCTACCATCTTACCATGATTTTGAAACAGAAACAGCAAGAGTAAAACATGAACAGGGATTAGATGTTCGTGAAGTGGATGATGAAGTATTCAGAAGCAAGAACTCTGTTGTATTTGATGAAGCAGAAAATAGACTTCATACAATTAAAGCTGTTATGGTTGCAACATTAGGTAAAGAAGATTAATGAAACATTTATTTACATCTTACTATGATGACAAAGGCATGTATGTCATATATAACGAAGAGACTGCGAATGCGGATAGTGTAATTGAGTATGTTGTTGTGATGTTAGAACAGTTTATCAATACACTTGCAGAAGAATCTGATGAGACAATTGAAAATGTAATAGAGATTGTCGGTAAGGATTTTAATGATTTTGTTTCTAGTTATTATGAAGGAAGCTACGAATTGCTTGTTTCACAGGCAGTGGATCGTGGTTTTGCGCATGAGCAGCAGGAGTTAGTGGGAGTAAGAGATGAGAATGCGATTGGTATAGACTTAGAACTAAGTAATTATAGTGATCTATTCTTATTGATGTCATTGGCTGTTCTAAGTTGTGATTATAGTGATAATGCGAAAGATATATTTACATATCTTGAAAGCATGAATAAAAGTGATTCTGTAAATTAGACTGGAGGGGTTTATTTCCCCTCCTTTTTTACGTAAAAAAGAAGAGGATTACTCCTCTTCTATTGCACCATCATAGGCTTGATTGATTGTTTTACTGATCTTATCTTTAGATATTGCGAGATCCTTAAGGCTCTTTTCAAGAGTACCTAAGTTCTTCATGACTCTGTCATAACGTTCATCTAAACGATTTGTATCTTCTTTAAGTTTAATAATACGTTGTTCTATTTCTTTAATATTCTCAGAACGATTAAAGTCTTTAGTAATATTAATAAGTGTAAAGACAACTCCCATAAGTGTAGAAGGAGATGTCATCAAGACCTTCTTATTATGTGCATAATCATATAAATCAGCACATTCATCACATAAATAGAGATAGATGGCTTCACTAGGAATAAACATTACTGCCTCTTCCAATGTTTCCTCGGAAATATATTTATTAGAAATATCATCTATATGCTTCTTTACATTCTTTTTGAATTCATTGTGGTAACTAACATCCTTAGGATTATCTACTATCTTCAAATAGTTCTCCATAGGAAACTTAGAATCAATAATGAGTACTTTAGTATTACCTGGTAAATGTAAAGCTGCATCCCCTATTTTTCCATTACTTAAATGATATTGTGATTCAAAGATATGTGAATTATCACCACAATAAAGAGATAGGATATGGTAGAGCTGATATTCTCCAAATGTCCCTCTCTTTTTTGTATTGGTCATAATCACATTAATATCATGCATATCATTGATCATCTGATTTATTTTTGTATCTGATCTACCTAGTGATGTACTCGCATCATTTAACATCGTAATAATAGAATTATATTGTCTATCAAGAGATGAACTATTCGCTTCTGTCTGAACCATCTTCTCATGAAGTTTCATCTGTGTTGTATAGAGAAGATAAATAACAACAACCAATAGTACAATACAAATAATACTTAATACAATTTCCATATTACTTACGCTTTAAATCTACAATAATTTCTAAGCGAGGTGTATGAGGTTCTTTATCTAAAGAGATAATAGTATTCACATCATACATTTCTTCTAACTGATGTAATGTTTTAGCGAGAGTACTCATGTTATCAGATACAATAATTAAATGTTTAATACCTGATAAAGTAATAGACTTCAATAAATCTTCAGTCATACCATCAACAGTTTCATTGATGATTAATGCATCATATCTATGATTCTTTAAATGATGTGCTGCCTGATCATTGACATGACCTGCAACAAATAACTTATTGTCTAATTCTAATCTCTTTGCGTTTTCAGTGGCATCATGGATGCTTACCTTATTGTCATCAATTGCGACAACTTTGTTTTCAAGCTGTAATTCCATAATTCCTGAACCACAACCCATAGACAATACTTCTTCCTTCTTATCTAATAAAGAAGCAATCTGTCTTGTCTTTTCATCATCCATTTCTGGGTTAAGGATCATATCAGAACGTACTGAAATCTTGAAATCCTTATACTGTGCATGTGTCTGACCATAGATTCTCTTGAATCCCTGTTCATAGAAATCCTGATAACGAGATGTATTTACTGTATAATATAATGCAGTCACTTCATCCAATGCAGCGATTTCTTTAGTTACAGTCTGGCTGATACCATCCTGTCCAGTAACAAATGCTACCTGCATTTCTTCACCAATCTGTCTAACAATTAAGAATCTTAAGCCCTTCTTGAACTTATCATTATAATCACGACAGTTATTTGCATTAAGAATATCTT
>OLWZ01001074.1_pt1 | contig 13231 bp, 9 predicted proteins | sample 1674011 | NCBI WGS metagenome assembly OLWZ01 (sample SAMEA103958137, study PRJEB25191) | human gut metagenome | biome: human-associated habitat [ENVO:00009003]; feature: intestine environment [ENVO:2100002]; material: feces | place: Germany | collected 2013/2015 | reverse complement strand
CGCCGATTTATGAACAGGTCATAGACGGTATTGAGCGAGAAATACTCACAGGCGAGCTGAAACCCAATTCGCCCGTCGCATCCGTGCGCGCATTGTCGGTGCAGTTTTCCGTGAATCCGAACACGCTTCAAAAGGCTTATACCGAACTTGAGCGGCGCGGACTTTGTTACAGCGTTCCCGGCAGCGGGAGGTTCGTTTCGCCGGACGCAATGCAGCGATTGCACGAAGCACGCAGCAAACTTCTTGACGAAATAACCGCACTTTCCCGTGAGCTTAAGCTGACAGGTTTCAACAGGGCGGATGTTATCAACGCAGTGAACAAAGCCTATGATGAAAACATTATCGAAAACAACCAAACGGAGGAAAAATGACATATGATTAAAGTAACCGACCTTTCAAAAAACTTTGGCGAACTCAAAGCATTGGACAAAGTCAGTTTTTCTGTCCCAAAGGGCAGCATATTCGGGCTTGTCGGGGCGAACGGCGCGGGCAAATCCACTCTTATGCGCATAATTGCGGGAATTTACACTGCGGATGACGGTTCCGTGCTCATTAACGATGAACCGGTCTATGACAATCCCGCCGCAAAAACGCACCTCGTTTTTGTTCCGGACAGAATGCACCTTACGGGAGGCGGGGCAACGATCGAACGCATGGCAAATTTTTATGCTTCATGCTATCCCAAGTTCTCATTTGAAAAGTTTTATGCGCTGCTCAACATTTTTAAGCTCGATAAAAAACGCCGCGTTCGTTCCCTGAGCAAAGGTATGGTGCGGCAGGTGCAGACGGTGCTTGCGCTGAGCTGCAATGCGGATGTTCTTCTTTTTGATGAAACCTTTGACGGACTGGATCCGATTGCGCGCAACATTGCCAAACGTCTTATTTATCGCGATATGTGTGACTTCGGTTCAACCGTCATTATGACCAGTCACTCCCTGCGCGAACTTGAGGACACTTGCGATCGGTTTGCAATGCTGTATCAGGGTAAAATCGTTTTTCAAAACGACCTTGCCGATGCTAAATCACAGCTGTTTAAGGTTCAGCTTGCATTCGCAAGACAGGTTACGCCGGAGGACTTCAAGGATGTTGAACTGCTTTCTTTCACCAAGCAAGGCAGCATTGTATACGTTCTTGTGCGCGGCGAAGCAGCCGAAACCTCGGCAAAAATCGAAGCGTTGAAGCCGCTGATAATGGATATGCTTCCCTTATCAATCGAGGAAGTTTTCACATATGAACTGTCTTCCCTCGGCTACAATTTTGATGAAATCAAATAAGGAGAATCCAACCATGAGAAAGAATCGCGTTCCGTTTTTCAGCAAATCCTACTGCCGCGAAATGCTGAGGGAGTTTTCAACCACGGGAATCGTATTTGCATCGATCGAATTTGTTGCATCCATGCTGTCGTTTTTCGGGATTACGCAAAACCTTCTGTCAATGCTGCTCTTCGGTGCAAATGTGTATATCCAATCTTCCGCCGTAAGTTACGTCAGTCTTTTCTGCTTTGTTGCCGGATTTGTTTTTGTTGTGAAGCACCTGGTCCGCTCCGCATGGGATTTCCGCGGAAGCATTCCTGTCGCAAAACGAACCATGCTCATTTCGGCCTTCACCGCAATGCTTGCGTGGGCGGGCATTTGCGCCGCCGCAAACATTCTCGGAGCATTCGTCGGCAGCCTTGTTTCAACAATTTCCAACTCATCCGTCCTTGTTCCGAGTTTCGCCATGGTTGCGGAGGCGATCGGTGAGTCACTGCTTCGCGGATTGATGCTGTTCGGCGGCTTTGTGCTTGTTTTTTCGCTGTCCACACGTACTTTCCCGACCATTGTGCTTGCGTTCGTCTGTCTTCTTCTGCCGAATATTGCATATAATGCGCTCATGAACAACACCGAATCAGCCTTCACGTTTACGGAGCTGCTGTTCCCCGTCAGCCCTGCCGCGTCAACTTTTTTGAACTGTCTTGTTCGCGTTCTGTGCTGTGCGGCGGTTCTGATTGCTGCATATTTCGCTTTTGTCAATGCGCAGGCGGAAACAGCGGGCAAACCTGCAAGAACCCGCTGGATCCACGTTCTGATAAGCATCGGCTTTGCACTCACCGCATCGCTCATGTTCACGGAGAATGTGTTCTATCCCGATGTTTATTCGGGCAGTCCCCAAATTGCATGGAATCATCTCATCGCGCCCGCAATTGTCGGAGTTGTTGTGTATTTCGGATTCAGCTGGATCACACTTCGCAGCTTCAAATCCGCAGTAAAGCGGCTGATGTTCTTCCCCGCCGTGCTTGCGGGAGTCGCAATCGTTCTGCTTTGCTCGGCAGCAATGACAAGTGCCTCCGAAAAAATCGAAATTCGCGCAAGCAATATCGAATACGTCACCGTGCAGGGCGGATTGGTTCCTTCTTCGGGCTTTTACTCGCTCTGTTGGCGCGGAAACAAGGATTCGGAGCGCATGAAGCTTCATGATGAAATGCTTTTTGACTATTGTGAACAGCTTTCAAAAGCCGATTTCGATTATATTTCCACCTATGCGTATACGTCATCCGAATCGCAAATAATCGGACATTCCCTGTTCAATCCATCATCCGTCATAAGATCCGTAGACCGTTTCGAAAACACCGTTACCCTCGCCGTAAAGCTTAAAAGCGGGCAGACATATTATTATCCGGCCTCCCTTGATTCATATGACTATTTGTGGAAGAACGAAGAGTTTACGCTGCGCGACATTCTCTTGATGAACACGGATTATGTTGAAAGCAATGTCAACCTGTCCCGATTCGAAAACGGAAAAGTCGCCCTGCCGCACGGGCTTGACGCAAGCTTCCATGACACGCTTATACGTGAGCTGAAAGCTCTGGATTCCGACAAGCTGTTGCACCAGTTCGGCATCGGCGGTGAGGAAAAAGCAGACCCTGCGGAACTCATGAATCCGTGGAGTTTTCCGGAAAGCGGTGAATTCGGCAACGATTTCCAATTCGCAGTGCTTTCCGACATAAGCGGAAACTATTGCCGCGTTGTTGCTGTTGATGAAAACACTCCCGAATCTCTTCGTATGCTTATTTCTTACGAAAACAGGAAAACGGAGAAAAAACGCGGATTCAATGAAACGCTCAACGCGCTTGAAAGCGGCTCGTTCAACATTGTCGGCGGCTCGATTTCAGGTTTGGATGACATGTTCCAAAGCAATTTTGTCTATTTCAATGTTGACGGCATGAATCCTCCGGCGCTTGCGCAGCAGGCTTATGTAAACCGCGAAACAATCGATACTCTGTTGAATTGCATTGAACAAAGCCGCGGCAAAACACCGGAGCCGGGTCAGCATGTTCTGTCCGTGTGGTTCAGCACGATAGCTTCCGGCAGATACAACAGTGAGTTTGACGATGGAATGTATGATAAAAGTTTCATCGATGATTACGGTTACATCGACAGATACACTCTGTCCGAACTCGGAATTGAGTATTCCGATGCCGGCACTCTGCACTACTTCATCTTTGTTGATGATGCAGCTTACAGCAGGATTCTTCAGCTGTTCAGCAACATGCACGGCGGTGTTGCGGATGCATAAGCATCATAACGGACTTCGGAATTCAAACAAATAAGGCCGATGCTAAACAGCGTCCGTCCCAACATACGGGGCGGACGCCTTGCTTTTTTTTGAACGAGGGTGATCCGGGGAGTGCCGAACATTACATTTCCCGGCTCAAGCGAAGCGGGCTTATGCAGAAAGCATGATTTTTGTGTGCAGCAAACGGACTTGTTCATGTTTGCTGTTCTCGTACTGTCCTTAAAAGCAGTTCTCCCTGTGGAAACAGCCGAAACAGTCCATTTTAGATTCTTCGATTGTATCTGCTTTCAAGTCTGAAGGTGTCCAAATTTCCGTACTAAAGAAGTTAATGACTTGAACCGCAAAAACTTTTTGCTTTGCTCTGAAAATGCAGTGCTTATTCGCTGAGCAGCCAATCGATGAGACTCTCGGATTTGATTCCGTCATAGGAAGTATCAAGACCCGGTTCAAGGGACAGCACGATTTTTTCGTAGTTGTCGCGGATACTTTGCAGCGGTGAAAGTTCCCGCTTGCGCACGTCCTCACTCATCATCGACTCCGTTACCTGGATATACATTTTCTCATCGGCGGTCGTTGCAATGAAGTCAACCTCCGCATTGCCGATTTTGCCAATCGCTGCATCATAGCCACGGCGAAGCAGTTCAAAGTAAACGACATTCTCGATGGCATGACCGCTGTCCCGATTACGGAAACCCAGCAGACAGTTGCGAAGTCCGATGTCAACGATATAGTATTTTCCGAGTGTACGGAGGTAGGCTTTGCCCTTGATATCAAAGCGTTTGATCTCGTAGAAGAAGTAGCTCTCCAGAAGCGCATTTACATATGCCTGCACCGTATGGGCGCTGGGTGCGCCTTTGCGCTTGCCGTCCTCCAGAAGACCTTCGTTTACCAAAGTATTGCCGATAGAAGCAATCGACACGCTGGAGCCGATATTATCCGCAAGGAACAGGATGATCTTACGAAGCAGCGTGGGATCTGTGATTTGTTTTTGACCTCTGCGTTTTTCTCTCTCCAGAATGTCACGAATCACGACTGTGGAATAGATGCCGTCGAGAAGCGACAGTGCCTTTTCCTGTTCCAGCCCAACATCGGCGATTCCGGGCATTCCACCGAAACGCATATAGGCGTCAAAAACTTCTCGCAGTTCGTAGCGTTCACCGTTCTTATCAAATACCTGCTTGCGGAGTCCACCGAGAGCGCTCTGCGTTTCGCGAACCTCAAAACCGTGAAAATCAAGGAACTCACGGAAAGAGAGAGGCAGCATTTTGATTTCGACGCACCTCCCGGAGAGATAGGTTGAATACTCTGAAGAAAGAAGATAGGCATTCGACCCGGTAACATAGATGTCGCAGTCAAGATCCACACGGAAGGCGTTTACAGCATCCTCCCACGCCTCGATCCGTTGCAGCTCATCAAAGAAAAGGTACATCCTCTTTCCTGTGACAACGCGCTCTTTTACATAGTGGTAAATATCATCGGCGCTCATCCCTCGGAAATCGAAGGATTCAAAATTCATCTCAATGATCTGCTCCGGCTGAATACCGATATCTTTCAAATGCTGAACCATCAGCTTTAACAGGCTGGACTTGCCGCAGCGGCGAATGCCGGTGATTACCTTGACCGGCTCCGTATCCTGAAAGCCGATCAGTTTATTTAAATAGCTGTCACGCCTCTTAAGTTCATGGGAATCTATCATGTCTTCACACCTCCTGCGCTATTAGTATAGCACAAATCAGCGAAAAAACCAAGCAAATGCATCATAGTGCAAAAACTTTATGTTTTCGACCGATTTTGCAGAGCTGAATTGACAGCAGCCCGTTTGTTTTGGAACCGATGCAGCAAACCCCTTATTTTTTGAATCGACTGCGTTTAAATTCAGTTTTAATTCAGCGTTTCAATCGTGTAAAATCACTCGGATTCGGTTATGTAACCCTCTTTCATCAAAGTTGAAACAAAGGCAGAAAACCCCGACTGCGCTTCATCACGAGAAATCTCATACTCCTGCATGACAGCGCAAATAATGCTTTCCGAAGCAAGACCCTTTTCAAGCCCGCGCCAAATAAATGCACCGGATTCCGAAAGTTTCCTGAGCTGCGGCAGTTTTCCCCGCGCCTCACCAACGGCAACAAGCAGGTATTCATCACAAACTTCAACATAAACCGCATTCGGATTAACTCTGTATTCCATAATAAACTCTCAAACCCCCCGTTCGGTCGATTATCCTTCAAAAGCACCCTTCAAAAGCCGAATGATTCCAAACACTGCATCGTTAATTGTCAGCGCAGCAAAGTTCGCTTTCAAGCGTCCTTCGGCAAAGCTCGGCCGATGCACCGTCCCCGCGATTTCGGAGCAGCCAAACCGGCGTGCGCTCAAGTATACGTTCCGTATATTGCGCTGCAAAACGCACCTGTTCCGCGTTGTCGCACGGAATTATGAATTGCAGAAACAGCCGAACACCCGCTTCTTTCGGAGATAAGCGTTTAATTATGTTTTGCTTATCCTGAGCAAGAAACACAATGCCGCCGAGAGGCGCCGTGCGCAGCTGCCGCATGTTTTCCTTTCCTGCCCACGGCGAAGCCGAAACAGTTACATACTGTTTTTCGAAATTCAACACGGGCTTGTCGCCGTTCAGCATTTCCACTTCATTCGGGAAAAGGCGTTTCCACTGCTTATAATGCGTTGTTTTTCCCACTCCGCTCGGAGCGCAGATGAGCCATGCCTTTCCGCACCACACGAAGCAAACCGCATGAATGATTGCCCGCCCGTGCGGAAGAAGCGCGGCGCAGGCCTTGGCGCAAAGCTCAAGATCTTCAACGCTTTCGGGAAGCGTTCCCGGTTCGTAACCGCGTGCGGCGCAGGCGCATTGCTCCGGCGTGATTTCAATGCAGGCGCAGGGTTTTTTTTCCGTTTGAAAATCCGCATATCTATCGCGGAACATTTTGTATCTGAGCGTCAGCTCAAGCGGGATGCCCGCAAGCTCGATATTGATTTTTTCCATCCTGTTCCGTGCCTCCATTCAGCTCTTTTGCAATGTCCGTGCGCATCCGCAGTTATGTTGAAAGCGGCGGAGCAGCATCTGCCCCGTCGCCTTCGTGTCAATTGCACCGATTTCATGAATTTCATGAATTATGCAATCATTATGGTTTTATATGTTACGGATTGACGATGTTTCCGAAGTTATCAAAGTAGATAACAGTTCCGTCGCCAAGGGTCATAACGTTCAGGTTCTCGCCGATGGATTCAATGATTGAGCCGCTGGGCCGTCCCATGGGAGCAATAACGGGCTTGCCGTCATCGGTGAAAACGGTGTTGAGGGTCGGATCAAACTTTTTCATGCGTATTATCCTTCCTTTAGCTTATTCGGTGATTCCGTACCAATTATAGGTAAGGGTGCGGGTTTCGCCGCGAACGGTCGTGCCGTCCATCGTTACCCAATAGGGGGTGATGTTGAGCCTTGCGCCGTAGGTCACGCCGTCGAAAGCATAATCACAGCTCATAACAAGCGCATCCTTGGCAACGCCCCTGCCGAACAGGCTGCGCGCACTGCGCAGACCGTAACGGGTGCTGTAATCGGAAACGGAAATCCTCTCGCCGTTAACGATAAAGCCTGTTTCAGCATAATTTCTGCCGTCGATTGCGGAAACGAGGGTCAGGCTGCGGAGTCTGAAGAATCCGTTGCGATAGTAGCGAAGCCCGAGATAGGAATCGGAAACGTACTTTGCATAAACATCAATGCTTTCGTTAATGTTCGAAAGGTCTGCGGGAACGGTGCATGCTTCATCCACGAACCAGCCTGCAAAGAGCTTTCCTTCAACGCCGATATAGTCGAGCTGAACCGCATTGTTCTCCGCTGCAACGGTGTAAAGCGTTTCGCCGTCGTGAACGGTGACGATATTGCCCTGAACAGGTTCATCAACGGGATTGATGGGTGCTCCGTTTGCAAAATAGCTGTTCATCAGAACGAGCATGTTCTCCTGCTGTGCATCGTCAACAAAAGCGTTTGCAATGCCGCTTGCAGCAGTTCCAACAACATGGAACTTCTTGTAGGTACCGTCAGCATCCGAACCTTGGCCGAGATACTTTGCGGTGCGGGTCTGCGGTGCAACCTTAACGCCGTCAAGGGTGATCCAATAGGGTGTGAAGGTGATTTCAGCGTCTGCATTCTGCCAATAGGTGGTCTTGTCCATGCCGTAGCAGGCAAGGTATCCGCGGGTCTTGCCGATGTTAACGTTTGAAACGTTGTACATATCGCTTGTGCCGTTGTTTAAATCGACTTTTACGGTGTCGTAAACATAGCACTCGCTGCCGGTAAGAACCTGAGTGGTCTCCGCACCGGACTCCGTTATATAAGTCTCGGTGAACTGCTTTGCGGGAAGAGTTTCGCTGCCGACCATGAAGCCGACTTCCCTGTAATTCAGGCGATCGACCGGGGTCACAAGGTAGAAGCCGGTAACGTCAACATCGGCTGCGGAAACATGATTCCAGCAGCTGAGGTTCCTCGGGGAGAGGAACTGTGCGTCCGCTTCCCAGATATAATAGGTATCACCTGCTGTGGGAGTGAACGCGGTTGCATTCTGTCCTTCCTCAAAGGTCTGAACCGTTACACATGCCTCATCACTGAATGCGCCGCCGTAAATGAACCCGTTCGAAACAACGGAAGTCAGGTTGAACTGCTCAACGGTATGCTCGGTGTAGTAAACGGTGGTATCCTTCTCGTTTGCCGCGAACTGAACATGCGCCACATTGAAGCTCTGAGTGTATGCGAACCAAACATGCTGGTTGGAGTTCGCTGCGGTGAGAGTTACGGTTGCCGCATCGCCGACGGTGAGACTGCCGTTGTTGACAATGTGTCTGCCGTAGTAGTTATAACCTGCAAAATCGGTCTTTGCAACGGTGTACGGTGTGTTGTAGCTGAGACCGGTGGAGCCGTTTGCTTCAAAATAAGCTGCGGGCTGAACCTGTTTTGCATAGGCAGGGCCTTCAACGACCCGACCAAACTCGTTGATGGGCTCGCCCTTTGAATTGACCTGGTACCAATGAACAAGTATCGCGCCGCCGCCTACGGTGACCTTCGGAATCGGGAACTCGCCGACAGTGTCATCGCCGAGGTAGTTAATGTAGCTGAAGGTCGTCCTCTTGTTCGTGTCAAGAACATCGCCGGTGGGGGGATTATAGCCGTCACGGATGCCGACTTTGTATTTCATGATGGGGTTGTCGACCTCACTAACGCTGCCGACGGTCCAGCTGATGGCGCGGGTCTCGGCGTTATAGGTCGCCGTACCCTGGCTGATATAAATATCCGCCTTGCCTTCATCGTAAACTTTCTTGTCGGTGGTGATAACGGGAGCGGAGCCGCTGAAGCTGAGCTGAACATGTTCGCCCATGGGATCGTTAACAACGCCGTTACGTGCAGCGATCGCAATGCTGCCCGCAATGGATGTGAAAGCGGTGGTCAGCGTTTCCTCAACATTGTCGGTGGAAGCGATTGCGTAGTAATCCTTGGTTGCATCGGTTGCACAGGTCTTAAGGGTGTTTTCGCCGTCGGTACCTGCCTGCAAAGCAACGGAATAGATGGTGGTTCCGGCAGCTTTTGCCTGATTTGCTTCCCAAATGGTTGCAACGCCGTTGTTAGTTCCTTTCGTGGTCGTATACGTGCCGTCAAGGTTATAAACACAGTTTACCGTTGTCGATTCGCCATGCTTGGGACAGGTTGCAGTAACCTGCGCATTATAGTCCAGTGTAAAGGAGCTGCCCGAACCGATGACGGTTGTGTAATCGGGAGCAAACGCACCGATATTCGTGATGCTGCCGCCCCTGGGGCAGCCAAGCGATGTCCATGCGCCGCAGTCGGAATAAGTTGCCGATGCAACAAACGGATAACTGTAGGTTGCGTCACCGTCGGAAAGGATAACGATGTTTTTGAGTCCTGCGGAGCTTGTGTTCAACAGCTCCTGAGCCTTGTGGATACCCGCCTGCTGGTTGGTGCCGCCTTTTGCATATGTTGCCTTATCAACAGCCGCCTCAAAAGCAGAAAGCTCGGTCGCATCGTAAAAATGACCGTTATTATATGCAGCTGCGGTGTCAATAAAAGTTACGATCGCAATTCGCGTTGAGCTGCCGTCAGCAAGAAGCTTCTGCCCGAAAGCTTTAGCCGCTTTGCGAGTATTTGTAAGCTTAGTGCCTTCCATACTGCCGGAGCAGTCGATAACCAACACAACGTCAGATGTTGTTTCGAAGTTTTTGCCCTGAATGCCGAGGGTAACTTCCCAGAGATTCTCCGCGCCTTCAACTGCGGCGGCGTCTTTGTCGAGCTTTATGGAGCCCTGCGCCGGCCAAACGGGCTGCGTGCCGCCCGCTGCTTCGCCTTCCGCCGAAACGGCGGAGAACGCTGAGAACACAGTCAGCATCATCAGCATTGCCATGAAAAAGGCAGAGATGCGTTTGAGTTCTTTCATTAATAAGTGCCTCCCATTAATAATATCTTGCACACATATGCTGCACTGCGGCGCAAAACTTGCCTCGCAACGCGGCGGGATCGGGAAACTGCCCTGTTCCCGCATATGCAATGCAGCCATGCATGACTGTATAAAGCTGCCGCAGCGCACGAATCTTTTGAATCAGTCCGTTCCGTATTCGGATGATGCTTCCGCACAGGCGAAACATGCTTAACGAAACCGAAACGGCACTGAATGTTAATGCTCCGTGCAGCTGCAAATACAGCATTATATTTTGTTTAACGTCTCAATCCGAACCCCGCATCCTCTTCCGTTCCCCCCGGTCCGTTGTCGGATGATTCCCGCCGTACACAAAATACGCACCGACGGGTGTTGTCTTTCAAATCAGCATTCCGCAAGCACACATATTATACATTGAATACAGACGCGTGTTTTAATCTGGATCCTTTCAAATCGGACTGCGCGCTGATTTATCGGCTTCTGTGATTGAATTTTGCTGCGGGAAAAAACGCTGTGAGTCGTGCAGGATCGCCGCAGTTCATTTGACATATCCAGTGTATCACGCTGTTTTCAGTTTGTCAACACCTAATCATCTGAATTAACCTGCTTTCTTTTGCCGAATTTGGCAGAAAACCGTCCTTTTGTGCTTACGGTGTACTTTTTTCTGTATTGATATTACTTTTTCATATTTGCGACATGTTTTTGCCGCATTTCGCGGAACTAACTCGTTTTAGATCCGCACATTGCTTTCCTTGCAAACATATGCCTCCGACTTCAAATATATTTGTTTTTCGGTGTTTCGGCGGGCAAAATATGCTTGCAAACCGTTCACGGCCATGGTATAATGGTTCGGTATGAAATAACTCACCCGTGCGGATTTTCGGGGCTGTGCCGCTCTGCGGTTCTCCGAAAAGATGATGTGCGGGGCGGAAATAAAAACAGGAGGTTTTAGTTATGTCAGTTATTTCTATGAAGCAGCTTTTGGAAGCAGGCGTACATTTCGGTCACCAGACCCGCCGTTGGAATCCGAAGATGAAGGAATACATCTTCACCGAGCGCAACGGTATCTACATCATCGACCTTCAGAAAACCGTAAAAAAGATTGACGAAGCTTACAATTTCGTTCGCGATATTGCGATGAACGACGGCACCGTTCTTTTTGTCGGCACCAAGAAGCAGGCTCAGGAGAGCATCGAACAGGAAGCAAAGCGCTGCGAAATGTTCTATGTCAACCAGCGTTGGCTCGGCGGTCTTCTCACCAACTTCAAGACCATCCAGACCCGTATTGCAAAGCTCAACCAGATCAACAAAATGGAAGCGGACGGCGATTTCGATCTTCTCCCCAAGAAGGAAGTCATTCAGCTCTGCGCTCTTCGTGAAAAGCTCATGAAGAACCTCGGCGGTATCAAAGAAATGAAGAAACTGCCCAGCTGCATGTTCGTTGTTGACCCCCGCAAGGAGCATATCGCCGTTATGGAAGCACGCAACCTCGGTATTCCCATCGTTGCAATCGTTGACACCAACTGTGATCCCGATGATGTTGACTATGTTATCCCCGGCAACGACGACGCAATCCGCGCTGTCAAGCTCATCGCTTCCAAGATCGCCGATGCAGTCCTCGAAGGCAAGCAGGGCGAACAGATGACCGATGCCGCTGTTGATGCAACCATCGACAACGATGCTGCCGACGAAGCAGATAACTTCTAAGTTCAATCATTCAACCATGATTTTTCCGCGGAGAAGCCTGCCGGGCTTCCTCCGCTTGAACGTAACATTGATTAAATGCGGGCAAATATCAGGGCGTTCCGCGCCCGGTTCCCGCTTTAATCAGCGATTGCATTATAACTACAGGAGGATAATTTAATGGAATTCACCGCTAAAGACGTAATGGCTCTGCGCGAGCGTTCCGGCGCAGGCATGATGGACTGCAAAAAGGCACTCAAAGAGTGTGACGGCGATATTGAAAAGGCTCTCGACTATCTGCGCGAGAAGAGCCTTGCTGCATCCGCAAAGAAGGCTTCCCGCATTGCGGCAGAAGGTATTGTTGACTGCTTCGTTTGTGAAAAATGCGGCGTCGGCGTCATCATCGAAGTCAACTGCGAAACCGACTTTGTTGCAAAGACCGACGATTTCAAAAACCTTGTTGCTTCCCTTGCAAAGCATGTTGCAAAGAAGAATCCCGCTTCCGTTGAAGATATGATGGCTCAGTCCTTCTCCGAAGACGAGAGCAAGACCGTCAGCGACGTTATCAACGGCGCAGTTGCAAAGATCGGCGAAAAGATCACCATCCGCCGCTTCAATCGCGTTGAAGGCATCGTTGATACCTATGTCCACCTCGGCGGCAAAATCGGCGTACTTCTTCAGATCAGCAACAACGAGTTCCCCGCTGTTGCACACGATGTCGCAATGCAAATTGCGGCTGCAAAGCCCACCTGCCTCCGCAAGGAAGACTGCGACCAGGCCGAACTCGAGCATGAGCGCGAGATTCTCCGCGAACAGGCAAAGAACGATCCCAAGCCCAAGCCCGCTGCAATCATTGAAAAAATGGTTGAAGGCCGCATCGAGAAGTATTATAAGGAAGTCTGCCTGCTTGAGCAGCCCTTCGTTAAGAACCCCGATGAGAGCGTTTCCCAGATGATCAACGGCAGGTTCGAAGTCATCGGCTTCACCCGCTACGAAATGGGCGAAGGTCTCCAGAAGCGCACCGAAGACTTTGCGGCAGAAGTTATGGCTCAGACCAAAAAGGCATAAGTTTGCTTTAATATCCGCTGTTTATTCCCTAATTGAATAAACTTTGCACTTAAACAGGCTCCCCGCAGCAAGCTGCGGGGAGCCTGCGGTTTTGCCCCGAAAACAGCATTTCAAACCCCTTGTTGCCGCGGCAAACCATGCCCTTGAATGAAGCTGAATTCCGAAATGAATCTAAAGCCGCAATTTCATTTATCTGTATTGAAAAAGTCGCCATAGTCTGTTATAATACCGCACGTGAAGTTTTATTCCTTTGGAGGAGTGTTATGGGTACAGTGAAAAAAATGTCCCGTGCTGTGTGCTTTATCGCTGCACTGATTGTTGCAGCATCGGTACTTATGCCATATTCCGCCGCACAAAGCGTCAACGAAACAAAGCGCTATCTCGGTGAAGCGGTGAATGCAGGACACGACACAGGTTATTCTCAGAATCAAAAAATTAAAGATGACGATCCTCATTTCGGTTGGAAACTC
>OLWZ01001073.1_pt1 | contig 13231 bp, 9 predicted proteins | sample 1674011 | NCBI WGS metagenome assembly OLWZ01 (sample SAMEA103958137, study PRJEB25191) | human gut metagenome | biome: human-associated habitat [ENVO:00009003]; feature: intestine environment [ENVO:2100002]; material: feces | place: Germany | collected 2013/2015 | reverse complement strand
CCGGGGATGTTCAGCCCGCCGGTGAGAGCGCCCATGGCGGACTCCATGGCCTCCTCCGCCTGGCGCAGGGCCTCGTTGACGGCGGAGATCACCAGGTCCTGCAGCATCTCCACGTCCGCCGGGTCCACGGCGTCGGGCTGGATGGTCAGGGCCGTCAGCTGCTTCTTGCCGGACACGGTGGCCTGCACCGCGCCGCCGCCCACGGAGGCGGTGAAACTGCTCTCCTCCACGTTCTTCTGGGCGCTTTCCATCTCCTGCTGCATCTTGGCCAGCTTCTGCTGCATTTGCTGCTGCTGGCGCATCATCCCGGCGCTGCCGCCGAACCCGTTGCGGGCGCTGTATCCCTTAGCCATGGTCGAAATCTCCTTTATAATACTGATTTAATATCGTGCGATCACTTGATTTTGAAATTTTCCAGCTGGCGGCCCTGGGCGGCCACCTCGTCCAGCTTGTCCGGGACCTTTTCCGCCGGAGGCTCCTCCCAGGGGGGCGTCTGCTCCGGCTCCGGGGCTTTCTCCGTGGGCTTCTCCGGCGCTTTTTCTGTCACTTTTTCCGGCTTGGGCCGGGGCTTGGCGGGCTTTTTCCCCGTCGGGGCTCCGCCTACCGTCAGCGCCACCCGGATGGTCTGCCCCTCGGTGGCGGAGGCCACCTCCTGCAGCACGTGCAGCACCGTGTTGTTGTTCAGAGAGTCCCGGACGAACTCGTTCTGGCAGTACAGCGTCAGGCAGTCGCCGTCCACCGCTCCCTGGACCATGTTCAGAAACACCCGGTGGTTCACCGCCAGGCGGCCCTTGCAGTGCTCCTTCATGGCGTCCCACTTGCCGGTGTCGCCCACCACGGCGGTGGACTTTGCCGCCACAGGCTTCCGGACCGGTCTGGCGGCAGGGCGAGCCGCAGGCGGTTCCTCGTCCGGTATATCGTATACCCGCTCCCGTCCGCCGGGTTCCTCCGGCAGGGGCGGCTCCTCCGGCATAGGGGGCCGGTCATCGCTTGGCACGTCCCGGCTTGTCCCGACGCTGTCCCGGGACAAAGGGGCGGTTTTGGGGGACGTCCCGGCGGTTTGAGGGACAGTTTTTACCGGTATTCCGTTTGCAACCCGATCCTCCAGACGGTCGATCCGCTGGCTCAAAGCCGTCAGGTCGCCGGACAGACTCTCGTCACACAGCCGCAGCAGACACAGCTCTGCGTCCGTCCGGGGCTGGAAGCTGTCCCCCAGCCCGGCGCAGCAGGACTGCAGCGTCTCCGTCAGATACAGAAACCGCCGCATGGGCTGGCTGCCGGAAAGGGACTTCAGGGTCTTGGTATCGTATATGCCCGTCAGCAGGGCGGCGGCCCCGTCGGGGGCGGCCTTGAGAATGGTCATGTCCCGGGCCAGGTCCCCCAACTCCCCCAGCATGGCGGCCACGTCCTTGCCGCCCCGGTACAGCCCGTCCAGCCGGGTCAGAGCCCCGGCGGCGTCCCGCCGCAGGATGCAGTCCATCAGCTCCACCGTCTGGACGCTGCCGGCCAGGCCCAGAATATCCAGCACCGCCCGGCTGTCCAGCTGGCCCTGGGCCACCCGGCACTGATCCAGCAGGCTCAGGGCGTCCCGCAGGGCGCCGTTGGCCATCCGGGCCAGGATCTCCGCCCCGTCGGGAGTCAGGTCGATCTGCTCCGCCTGGGCGATCTCCAGCAGGTGCTTTTCCATATCCCGGGGCAGAATGCGCTTGAAGGTGAAGCGCTGGCACCGGGAGAGAATGGTGGCCGGGACCTTGTGCAGCTCCGTGGTGGCCAGGATGAACATCAGGTGCTCCGGCGGCTCCTCCAGAATCTTCAGCAGGGCGTTGAAGGCGGCGATGGACAGCATGTGGACCTCGTCGATGATATAGACCCGCTTTTTCAGCACCGTGGGGGTGTATACCGACTCGCTGAGCAGCTCCCGGATGTCGTCCACCCGGCTGTTGCTGGCGGCGTCCAGCTCCGTCACGTCCAGCAGGGAGCCGCTGTCGATGCCCCGGCAGGCCTCGCACTGGTTGCAGGGGGCCCCGTCCTCCGGGTGCAGGCAGTTGACGGCCTTGGCCAGAATCCGGGCGCAGGTGGTTTTGCCGGTGCCCCGGGTGCCGGTGAACAGATAGGCGTGGGCCGTGCGGCCCTCGGCCACCTGCCGCTGGAGGGTGCCGGTGATGTGGTCCTGGCCCACCACCTGGGAAAAGGTTTTGGGCCGCCATTTCCGATACAGTGCCTGATACATGAACCAGCCCTCCCTTCGGCCGAAAAATCAGAACAGAACAAACTCCTCCGCTGCCAGCCACGGGGCCGGTGGACTCGCGGCACATGGATGATCCCTCTTAATGCTGCTCGGTTCCCCGCCTGACATGATTCGTGGGTATCCATTGCGCGAGACCGGCTCCGCAGCTGGCGGCGGAGGAGTCGTCATGAAGATATCTTATCACATTTCCCCTCGGTTGGCAACAGGAAATTTGCAGCCGGAGAAATCGCCGAAGCGCTGTCCTCAGCGGGCCGCTGTTGGGGGAAAATTCCCAGTTTATGGCGCAAACGGGCCGTTTTCCCGGCTATCCACGGCGTATTCAAACAGCGTCTGCCGGTAGACGGCGGCAAAATAGCCGCTGCGCGCGTAGGCGTCCGGGTACTGCCCCTCGATCCATCCCAGCAGATCCTGCAATTGCAGCATGACCGCCGCCTGGTGCTTGCAGCAGCCGCTGCAGAAGCAGGAGCAGACCAGACGGCTGATTTCTCCGTTTTCCCAGGCAAACTCCACCTCATAGGGAGCCGTGCCCTCCACAAGGGCGTACCCCGCCCGGCCGTCCAGGCTGATATAGCGGACCAGTCCGCGCTTGTAGTAGTCATATCCCCGCTGGAACATGGCATCGCTGGCCCACAGCTCATCCAGGGAGAATGCTTCGTCGTCCGCGCCGCTGGCAAACTCCTCCTCCGGGTCCGCAGGCGGCAGGAACCATCCGGCGGCCTGACAGGCCGGCAGAACGCCGCGGTCAAAGGTAACCAGGTGGGAGGCCGCCGCGTAAAACAGCCCGTCCACAGCGATGTCCGCCACGGAAATCACTCGCTTATAGTCAGAGAGCCTGATTTTGAAGCTGTAGTTGACCTGGGTAACGCGGCCCCGCTGCCCGGCCAGCTTGCCGTCCACAAAGACCAGGTCGCCGGGCTTCAGGTCGAACCGATCGTTGTAGTACGCCAGGCTCCGGTGGTTGGCAGCAAAATAGACCTGCACCACGGACCTTCTGGGGATAGTCCGTTCCGACTTATGGGCAGTCCCCGCTGAAAATTTGATACTGAACGCCATAGTATGCGCCCTCCTTTCCTCTTACGCGCCTATTATACGGCGCTGGGTGTCCCTAAAATCGGACTGCCGGACAATGGAGAAACCAATTGCATTCCATGTTTCGCAAAGCGGCGGGCCATCCGTTCTTATCCTCCGCTATTCGTGCATTAACTCCAAACTTAAATTTGATTCTTCAAAAAATATTTACAAATTTATGCTTCCATTTTTCTAATCCATGTGTTATGCTAATGCTAACCTAAGATTTCGGGTCAAAATTCAAATTAACCCGAATCTTAATTCCGCTTGCGGCACACATGAGCCCAGGCAATTGCACAAGGAGGAATCATCATGCCCGAATTCAAGCCCGGTGCGCGGCTGTCCAGGAAGCCGCCGCTGAACGAGCAGGAGCTCTATCAGATCGACGCCTACTGGCGCGCCGCCAATTACCTGACCGCATGCCAGCTGTATCTGCTGGATAACCCGCTGCTGGAGCGTCCGCTGCGCAAGAGCGACCTCAAGCAGACCATCGTGGGCCACTGGGGCACCTGCCCGGGCCAGAACTTTATCTATACCCATCTGGACCGGGTCATCAAGCGCAGCGACCTGGACATGATCTATCTCTCCGGCCCCGGCCACGGCGGCAACGCCATGGTGGCCCAGGACTGGCTGGACGGCAGCTATACCGAGGTCTATCCCAACATCACCCGGGACAAGGACGGCATGCAGAAGCTGTTCAAGCGCTTCTCCTTCCCCGGCGGCATCCCCAGCCATGTGGCGCCGGAGACTCCCGGCTCCATCCATGAGGGCGGCGAGCTGGGCTATTCCCTGGCCCACGCCTTCGGCGCCGTGGCGGACAATCCCGACCTGATCGCCGCCTGCGTGGTGGGCGACGGCGAGGCCGAGACCGGCCCCCTGGCCACCTCCTGGCATGGCAACAAGTTCATGAACCCCATCACCGATGGCGCGGTGCTGCCCATTCTGCACCTGAACGGCTTCAAGATCGCCAACCCCACCATCTTCTCCCGCATGAGCCACGAGGAGGTGGAGAGCTTCTTCCGGGGCTGCGGCTGGGAGCCCCGCTTTGTGGAGGGCGACGAGCCCATGCTCATGCACCAGCAGATGGCGGCGGCCCTGGACTGGGCCATCCGCGAGATCAAGCGCATCCAGCGGGAGGCCCGCAAGAGCGGCCAGGCCAAGCGGCCCCGCTGGCCCATGCTGGTGCTGCGCACCCCCAAGGGCTGGACCGGACCCAAGGAGGTGGACGACCTGCCGGTGGAGGGCTGCTGGCGGGCGCACCAGGTGCCCATCTCCATGGGCGCCGACACTGACCGGCACCTGGCCCAGCTGGAGCAGTGGCTGCGCTCCTATAAGCCGGAGGAGCTGTTCAACTCCGACGGTACGCCCGTGGAGCTGGTAGCGTCCTTCCCCCCTGCGGGCAATCGACGCATGGGTGCAAACCCCCACGCCAACGGCGGTCTGCTGCTGCGGGATCTGCGGACCCCCGATTTCCGGGACTATGCCGTGGACGTCACGGTTCCCGGCGGCGTGGAGGCCCAGGATATGTACGTTCTGGGCACCTATGTCCGGGACGTGATGAAGCTGAACATGGACGCCCGGAACTTCCGGATCTTTGCCCCGGACGAGACGGCCTCCAACCGCCTGCAGGCGGTGTTTGAGGTCACCGGCCGCCGCTTCCTGGACCAGCAGATCCCGGGCATCGACGACCACCTGGACCCCGACGGCCGGGTCATGGACTCCATGCTCTCCGAGCACTTCTGCGAGGGCTTCCTGGAGGGCTACCTGCTCACCGGACGCCACGGCTTCTTCGACAGCTATGAGGCCTTCATCCGCATTGTGGACTCCATGTTCGCCCAGCACGCCAAGTGGCTGAAGATGTGCAGCGAGCTGCCCTGGCGGCACGACATCGCCTCCCTGAACTATATCCTGGCTTCCAACGTATGGCAGCAGGACCACAACGGCTTCACCCATCAGGACCCCGGCTTCCTGGACCATGTGGCCAACAAGAAGGCCGACGTGGTGCGCATCTATCTGCCGCCGGATGCCAACTGCCTGCTCTCCTGCTTCGACCACTGCATCAAGAGCCGCAACTATGTCAACGTGATGGTGGCCAGCAAGCACCCCCGGCCCCAGTGGCTGACCATGGAGCAGGCGGTGAAGCACTGCACCCAGGGCATCGGTATCTGGGACTGGGCCTCCAACGACGCCGGGTGCGAGCCGGACGTGGTGATGGCCTGCTGCGGCGACACCCCCACCCTGGAGACGCTGGCTGCCGTCAGCATCCTGCGCCGGGAGCTGCCGGAGCTGAAAATCCGTGTGGTGAACGTGGTGGACCTGATGAAGCTGCAGCCCCACACCGAGCATCCCCACGGCCTCACCGACGAGGAGTATGACGGTCTGTTCACCAAGGATAAGCCCATCATCTTCGCCTATCACGGCTATCCCACCCTGGTCCATGAGCTGACCTATCGCCGCCACAACAAGAACCTCCACGTCCGGGGCTATAAGGAGGAGGGCACCATCACCACCCCCTTCGACATGCGCGTGCTCAACGACATCGACCGCTTTGACCTGGTCATCGACACGGTTCGCCGTCTGCCCCAGCTGGGCAATCGCGGCGCCTACCTGGTCCAGAAGATGCAGGATAAGCTGGTGGAGCACCGGCAGTATATCCGGGACAACGGCGTGGACCTGCCGGAGGTCCGGGAGTGGAAGTGGGATCTGACCCCCGAAACGAAGTAAACCGGTGTTTTAAAACAGATTTTTTCGAAGCAAAGGCGGGCCGCTGGCCCGCCTTTGCTTTTTATTCCGCCTTTCGGATGCCCCGCTGTGCGGTGGATACACTGACCAGGGCAATCACCGCCAATGCGATGGCCAGGGCCCCGGCGCACAGGGCCACGGTCTGGCCGGTGGAAACGGTCAGCGTCAGGTCGGAGCCGGTCAGGGCCTGGATTTTGTCCGTGGCCCAGGACATACCGGGGATGCTGACCGCCAACGCGATGACGGTTCCGGCGGCGGCCATCAGGGCCGAGGGCGTCCAGATTTGTCCCGCAATATCCCGGCGTTTTGCGCCCAATGTCCACATACGCAGGGCGGTTTTCCCCTCCTGCATGGGAAGTAGCACGCAATAGGCCGCTAAAATCACCGCCCAAAGGGCTAAACCCACACAGAGCACCGTCCGGGACACCCGGGTGTAGCCGTCCAGGCTCTCCACAATATCGCTGTACCCCTGGTCGTAATACGTCACCGTGCCGCCCAGACCGTTTTCCGCCAGCCGGGACTCCATCTGGTCGATGGTGCCGTTTTGCAGAATCAGGCTGGACCACACGCCGCAGCTGCCGGTTACCGTCCGGCAGGTGACACTTTTCTCCGGCGCAAACACACTGTTGGGGGTAAAGCTGGTAGGGGTGGTCACCCACTCGCTGCTTTGGCGGTACAGACCGATGATGGTGTACTCCGTCTCCTGCCGGAAGCCCTCCTGGGGCACGAACACAGACGCCCGGGGATTGCAGGACTCCTGAAACCGGGCATAGATCGGAGGAAGCCCCGGGTCATCCTCATACAGGGACAGGGGCAGGGAATCCCCTACGTTCAGACCGTTTTTCCGGGCCAGGGACTCGGAAATCAGGCACACCGCTGCTCCGGAGTCGTACTCCGATTGGAAGAAGCTGCGCCCCTGGGTGACCATGGCGTTCCCGGCGGCGAAATCCGCCAGGGCCTCTACCTTTTCCACCGTCAGCACCGGCACGCTGTGGTTGGTGACGTCCACTGCTTTCAGGGCCGTCTGCCAGGAGGCGGTGCCGTCCATGATCTCCCGGGCGGTGACGCCCTCCGGAAGCTCCTGGATGGACGGCAGGTCATAGCGGCCATAGTCCACCGTCTGCATCGTCCACAGGCCGGAATCCCCGTCCGGGGCCAGGGTTTCCATCATCCCGGAATACCGGACCACGTTGGTGCGCAGGTGGTCCGCCGCGTTCATGGACAGGCTGAACACCTCCGCCCCGGTAGTGGGGTCCCGATAACCTGGGGCGTCCGGGGGCAGCTCCTGAAGCGTCTCGTCCAAAACCTGCTCCTCCTGGCGGGTCCTCTGGTCATAGCGGATCAGGTTGTTCTCAATGTCCAGGGACCAGGGGTCCAGCTGCACGTTGGTCTGCCACAGAATTTCGGCGGCGATTCCGCATCGCTCCTCCCACTCCGTGTCGTCATAGGTGCAGGCCAGCAGCAGATATCGCTTCCCCGCCTCCGGCCGCATGGGGGCGTCCCCATCGCTGTAATACTGGGTGAAGCGGATATCCGCCTGCCATCCGGTGGGGTCCCGCAGCCCCTGCTGCAGGCCGTACACCTCCTGCACCTGCCCGGATATGGACCATGTGGACTCAGAGTAGGACGCCCCCTCCTGGGGCGGGTCTTGGCGCTCCTGGACCTCCCCTGCCAGGACCTCCAGGATGAAGTATGTATAGGGGGCGTCCGGGGCGGAGTCCATGGCCTCATCACCATTGTAACTGCGGAAATTGTACAGATCCAGCAGCGGTTTCAGGCCGGGGCTGTACCCGCTGACCAGGCCCACCCTGGGCCGGGACCGAATGATGCTCCAGTTCTGCTGTTCCGGCTGTTCCAGGAACCGGGCCGCTTCCCATGCGGCGGAGCCGCTTTCAAGCGATGCGTCGGAATCCCCCGCCTGCTCGGCCCCACCGGTGACCACCGCCACGGTGGTGTAGGTCTCCTCCACCCCGGCCCGGGTCCGGGCCGCCGCCCAGAACTGGCCCCCGGACAGGGCCAAAATTACCCCCGCCAGAGCCAGAAGCAGTGCGCCGAAGGCTGCCTTCACCGGCCGCCGGGTCAGTTGGTGCATGGGATTCATGGAAACAGCTCCTTTCTTATTCCGCCTTGCGGATGCCCCGGCGGGCGGTGAGGGTGCTGACCAGGGCAATCACCGCCAGGGCAATGGCCAGGGCCCCGACGCACAGGGCCATGGTCTGGCCGGTGGAAACGGTCAGCGTCAGATCGGAGCCGGTCAGGGCCTGGATTTTGTCCGTGGCCCAGGACATACCGGGGATGCTGACCGCCAACGCGATGACGGTTCCGGCGGCGGCCATCAGGGCCGAGGGCGTCCAGATTTGTCCCGCAATATCCCGGCGTTTTGCACCCAGTGTCCACATACGCAGGGCGGTTTTGCTCTCCTGCATGGGAAGCAGTACGCAGTACGCCGCCAGCACCACCGCCCAAAGGGCTAAACCCACCAGAAGCACCGTCCGGGACACCCGGGTGTAACCGTCCAGACTCTCCACGATATCGCTGTACCCCTGGTCATAGTAAGTCACCGTGCCGCCCAGGCCATTTTCCTTCAGTCGGGCCTCCATCTGGTCGATGGTACCGTTTTGCAGGACCATCGTCTCCCAAAGACAGCCGGAGCTGACCCCCAGCCCCGTTTCGCCGGTCTCCACGGCGCAGGTAACGCTCTTTCGCGGCACCAGCACGGTGTTGGGCGTGAAACTGGCCACGCCCTGACTCCATTCGTTGCTCTGGCGATACAGACCGATGACGGTATACTCCGTTTCCTGCTGAAAACCCCGCTGGGGCAGGTAATAGGATGCCGTCGGGTCGCTGTCTCCAACCGTGGTCGGCATCAGGTTTTTTTCCTTTTCGTACAGGGACAGCGGCAGGGTATCCCCCACGTCCAGGCCGCTTTCCCGGGCCAGGGTCTCGGAGATCAGGCACACCGCCGCGCCGTCGCGGTACTCCTCCTGGCTGATGCTGCGGCCCTGGGTGATCTGGGTCCTTCCGGAGGCAAATTCCAGCATGCCCTCCACGGAATCCACCGCCAGCACCGGCACGCTGTGGTTATTGACCCGGATGGACTCCATGGCCATGCGCCAGCTGGAGGTGTTGTCAATGACCTCCTGAGCGGTGACGCCGTCGGGCAACTCCTGGATGCTGGGCAGGTTATACTGGGTATAGTCCACTGTCTCCGGGCGCCAGTTCCCCGGCTGCTGGGGGTCCTCCACCATGATCTCCCCGGTGTCCTTGAGCGCATCGACGGCAAAGCTGAACCAGCCGAAGGCGTCCGGATCGACGTTCATGACCTCCGCGCCGGTGGTAGGGTCCCGGTAAATCAGCTCCTCCGGGGCAAATTCCACAGGTTCCTCCGCAGCATCGCCCGCCGTGTGATACCAGTGCTCACTCTGGTTCTTGCGCTGGTCATACCGGATCAGATTCCCCAGAATATCCAGGGACCAAGGGTCCAATTGGACGTTGGTATCCATGAAAACCCAGTCGGCTACGTTCCGCCGCAGGTACCACTCATCGTCGGTGTAACTGTGGGACAGCAGCAGATAGCGCTTTCCCGCCTCCGGATGCAGCAGCTTTGCCGGGTCGTCATACTCCTGGCACAGCGTCACAGAGGCCCGCTGGCCGGAGGGGTCCCGAAAGGCATCGTTCAGGCCATAGATCCCCAGCACCTGACCGTCCAGCTGCCAGACGGCACTGCCGGATTCGCCGAACCAATCGTTGATTACTTCCGTGACCGCGTCCGCCCGGATCTCGACAATGGAGTATTCATAGGGCGCATCGCTGCCGCGATGGCCGGTGTAAAGGGAGATGGCGGGCTTCAGGCAGGGGCTGTATCCGCTGACCATGCCCACGGTCGGGCGGGAGCGGATAATGTCCCAGCTCTGCTGCTCCGGCTCCTGAAAGAATATAGCGGCTCCGGTTGCGCTGCTCTGCCGCAGGGATTCCGCGTTCATACTGCCGGCCGTTTCCTCGGAGGAGCCCAGGCCGGTGATAACGGCCACGGTGGTATAGGTCCGCTCCACTGTGGCCCGGGTCTGGGCAGCGGCCCAGTATTGGCCGCCGGACAGACACAGGATGGCCCCGGCCAGGGCCAGCAGCAGAACGCCGAAGGCCGCCTTCACTGGCCGCCGGGTCAGTTGGTGCATGGGATTCATAAGAGCATCTCCTTTCGGGTTATGTATCGTAAACCGATTTTAGTCTACCATACATAATCCGTCCTGTCAAGGGGACGGCGGCGGAGAAGACACAAAAATGAGCTCTTTTGTATGGCGGCTGTGCCATACAAAAGAGCTCATTTGCGGTTTGGGGTTTTTTACTTCACCAGTTCGATGATAGCGGTCTCGGCAGCATCGCCGCGGCGGATGCCGGTGCGGATGATGCGGGTATAGCCGCCGTTGCGCTGGGCATATTCAGGAGCGATCTCCTTGAACAGCTTGTGAGCGACGGTCTCTCTGGTAATGAAGCTCAGCGCCTGACGATAGGCAGCCAGATCACCCTTCTTGCCCAGGGTAATCATCTTTTCAGCCAGGGGCTTGATCTCCTTGGCGCGGGTGACGGTGGTCTCCATCCGGCCATTGTCCAGGAAATCGGTGACCTGCTGACGGAGCATCGCCATACGCTGATCGGTAGTCTTACCGAGCTTACGAGTTCCGGGCATTTCAGTTTCCTCCTTGTAAGGATATGCGCACAGGGGCGCGTTAGTTGTTCTCTTCGTCGGCCAGGGACAGGCCCATTGCCTCCAGCTTGCCGATGACCTCCTCCAGGGACTTGCGGCCCAGGTTGCGCACCTTCATCATCTCGTCCTCGGTCTTGGAAATCAGATCCGCCACCGTGTTGATGTTGGCGCGCTTGAGGCAGTTGAAGCTGCGGACGGACAGGTCCAGCTCTTCGATGGTCATATCCAGCACCGTGCTCTGGGGGTCGGCGGACTTCTCCACCACGATGGGGCGGCCGTCCAGCGTGTCGGACAGATCGGTGAACAGGGCAAAGTGATCGCACAGGATCTTCGCGCCCAGGGATACGGCGTCGCGGGCGGAAATGGTGGAATCCGTCCAGACCTCCAGCGTCAGCTTGTCGAAGTCGCTCATGCTGCCGACGCGGGTGTTTTCCACCGTGTAATTCACCTTGTACACGGGGGTATAGATGGAGTCGATGGGAATCACGCCGATGACGCCGGGCCGCTGGGCCTTGTTCCGGTCGGCGGACACATAGCCCCGGCCGTGGCTCAGGGTGATTTCCATGCTCAGGGTGGCACCCACATCCAGGGTGGCCAGGTGCAGCTCGGGGTTCAGGACCTCGACCTCACCGTCGCTCTTGATGTCGCCGGCCGTCACCTCGCAGGGACCAGCCGCCTCGATATAGACGGTCTTGGTGCCCTCGCAGTGCAGCTTGGTCAGCAGACTTTTCACGTTCAGAACGATCTCGGTCACGTCCTCTTTCACACCGGGGATGGTGGAAAACTCATGCTGCACGCCGGCGATCTTGATGCTGGTGGCCGCCGTGCCGGGCAGAGAGGAGAGCATGATGCGCCGCAGCGCATTGCCCAGGGTCGTTCCGTAACCGCGCTCCAGGGGTTCGATCACATATTTTCCATAGGAAGCATCGCCGGGCGTTTCGATACACTCGATCTGGGGCTTCTCAATTTCGATCATGCAGTACCCTCCTTCATTCTATTGGCGGCGCGGTGCCTTCCGCGCCAATTTCATTCCAGTGCTTCGTGAGGGTCAGAACCCTATTACTTGGAGTACAACTCGACGATCAGATGCTCCTCGATGGGCATATCGATGTCCTCGCGGGCGGGCAGGGTGACGACGGTACCCTTCAGGGCGGTCTTGTCACGCTCCAGCCACTTGGGGACGGTGACCATGGGTGCATCCTCGGCGGTCAGGCGCTTAAACGCCACGGAGGAGCGGCTGCCCTCCTTGACCTCGATCACATCGCCCACGCGCACCAGATAGGAGGGGATGTTGACCTTGTGCCCATTCACGGTGAAATGGGCGTGGTTCACCAGCTGACGCGCCTCGCGGCGGGTCATGGCGAAGCCCAGGCGGTACACCACGTTGTCCAGACGGCGCTCCACCAGGCTCAGCAGGTTCTCGCCGGTCTTGCCGGGCATCGCGGAGGCCTTCTCATAGTAAGCGCGAAACTGCTTCTCGAGGATGCCGTACACGAACTTGACCTTCTGCTTCTCGTTGAGCTGGATGGCGTACTCGCTCTTCTTCTTTCTCATCTGGCCGCCGGGGTTGCGCTTGGTCTCCTTCTTGGAGTAACCCATGACGGTAGGAGAAATACCCAGCGCCTTGCAACGCTTGGCGACAGGCTGCATATTCTTAGCCATGATTTAATATCCTCCTTCTTCCGATTACACGCGACGACGCTTGGGGGGGCGGCAGCCGTTGTGGGGGATGGGGGTGACGTCCTTGATCATCGTCACTTCCAGACCCACGGCCTGCAGCGCGCGGATAGCCGCCTCACGTCCCTGACCGGGACCCTTCACGAAGACCTCAACGGTCTTCAGGCCATGCTCCATAGCAGCCTTGGCAGCCGTCTCAGCGGCGCTCTGGGCGGCAAAGGGCGTGGACTTCTTGCTGCCGCGGAAACCGAGACCACCGGAGGAAGCCCAGGACAGAGCGTTGCCCTGAGAGTCGGTGACGGTCACCATGGTGTTGTTGAAGGAAGAACGGATGTGGACCTGGCCCTTCTCGATGTTCTTCTTTTCGCGACGACGGCGAATGACCTTCTTGCCTTTTACGTTAGCCATGATCTATTCTTCCCTCCTTTACTTCTTCTTGTTAGCGATAGTCTTCTTGGGGCCTTTGCGGGTGCGTGCGTTGGTCTTGCTGCGCTGGCCGCGAACGGGAAGGCCACGACGGTGGCGCATGCCGCGATAGCAGCCGATTTCAGTCAGGCGCTTGATATCCAGCGCGGTCTGACGACGCAGATCACCCTCGACGATGTAGCCGTGGTCAATGGCCTCACGGAGCTTGGCCTCATCGGCCTCCGTCAGATCCTTGACGCGGGTGTCGGGGTTGATGCCTGTCTGTGCCAGGATGTCCTGAGCACTCTTTCTTCCAATACCATAGATATAAGTCAAACCGATTTCGATTCGCTTATCCTTGGGCAGGTCAATACCGGCAATACGTG
>OLWZ01001070.1_pt1 | contig 13278 bp, 8 predicted proteins | sample 1674011 | NCBI WGS metagenome assembly OLWZ01 (sample SAMEA103958137, study PRJEB25191) | human gut metagenome | biome: human-associated habitat [ENVO:00009003]; feature: intestine environment [ENVO:2100002]; material: feces | place: Germany | collected 2013/2015 | reverse complement strand
ATTTCGTAGACTTCTTTATATTCTTTTGTTCCCGGTTGGAAATTTTTGGCTACACCGTACATTTCCTGCAAATTCAGCATCTTGGGATTGGTATAAATCAACGTTGCGGCTTCGGAGTTGCGTACTTCGCGTATCTCGTAATCTATGGCGATGGACAGGCGGCGCAGGCGGGGATAATACTCGTTCATCATGGCACGATAGGAAGCAGCTCCCAGTCCGCTTTTCAGTCTGGCTTCGCGTACATCGAGGTTAGTATACTTGTTAATGATTTCCAATGCCTTGTCTGCGTATGCGGGCTTGTTTTCTTCGAGCATTTTAACGAGACTTTCCCAATCCTCGCCGGCTGAACTTACGTTCAATATACTATCGGGGAAGTGGTAGCTTCCTCTCAAGTAGAGAGCGAATGAATCGGCACGTTTCGTTGCTACGCGGTCATTGGTTTTGGCAGAGCCGTCAGGAGAGGCATATCCGCATATGTTGATAGCTTTGAATGTAACTAAATCGCCTTCTGTCAGCGGGTTAAGAGTTTCTTTCAACTTTTGCAGTTCTGCGGAGTTATTCTTGAAATCGGCTTTGAATTCTGTGCCGCCTACTGCATATTCTATGTATAAGGTATTCTGTTCCGAACGTACTTTTAGTGGTTCTTCCGTTGGAGTAAGATAAGATACCATACTCATGCAAGGCTCGCAAATAGCTCCTTTTTGTGGCAACGGTTCTTCTTCTACCACAACCACAGGTTCTATTACCTGAATCTCCGGAAGATCCAACAGACAGTCTTTTCTGCCTTCCTGCAATATCCACATATCTGCCTCATTCATCCATTCTTCATAAGGAAGGCATACTGTGTAATTCACAATGTCCTGACGGTTGGCAGACTTGCCTTTGATTATGGTATAGGGTGCATCATAATAACCTTTTTTGGCCAGCCTGCGGTCTTTATGGCGCATTTTGAACTTGTTCTTGCCGGTTACGACAACAGGAGGCAAGGTCTTATACTTCTTTCCGGCAAACAGTACCGGGGTGAATGCGTACGATTGGGTACTGTTGACTTTTACGGCTTCCATATTGAACTTGAAGTCCAATGTCAGCGTATCGTTCTCCAGAGTCAATGCCGGTTTGGTGACTTTTACTTCACCTGCAAATGCTGCTAACGGCAGCACGGCAAACAGCAGACAATATATTTTTTTCATATTCTTCTTGTTTTAGTTGATGAATTTAGAGTGATTGGGTTTCTACCGTTTTGTATTTACGCTTGTGCTTAGGTCCGAAAGTGAAGTTGATACCGAGGTTCACGTTGACGGCTGCGCGACTGATAGGAGCGTAATAGGCCGGTTCATATTTGCACATGGGGACATCTGCACCGATGAAGAAGTTGAAGCCGCGCGGGTGGAAGTTCAGCATGATTCCTGCATCAGAGCCGAAGTTGGATAAAGCGTAGTTCACCGATGCTTCAAACCATGAGAGGGGAGCTACATTGGCAGAAACGCGTGCTTCTGTCCATGAGTGCTTACCTTGCATGCGGGTGGTAGAAAGGAAACCGAAGTTCAGGCGGTCGTAGGCCGGCAGAGTGTATTGGGCACCCAGATGAAGGGTAGCTGCAAGGGCAGTGGTACGCTTCATTCCTTCACCCGCTTTATCGAACTTTGCCAAGTCTGCCAGGTCATCTACCAGTTGATCTACTTGGTTGTCCAGCTTGTTTTCACTGTTAGTTCCATCGTCTTTTACGGAGATTTCACTAAAACCGTCGAAAGTGAAGTCTTTACTCATGGTTCCCTTAGTTGTATTCTTCCAGGAAATAAAACCGAGGTCGAGCAAAGATGCGGAGAATGTCCATTCATCATTCAGTTTGTACGTTGCTCCCAAATCGATAGCCATACCGAAACCTGTGGGACCGAGATTGTCAGTATCAAAATCCAGATCATCATAAGAAATCTGTCCGTCCGTACCTTCTTTCAGTTGCTGGGTTCTGTCTCCGTTGGCATCCAAAATGTAATCATCTTCCTGATAATTACCGGTCTCACCTTTGGTGGGTACAATGAGACCTTTGGCAGACATATAAAGTTCAGCGTTCTTGGGGGTGATAGTCCATTTGTCTTGAGAAGCGAGGATGTTCAGTTCATCAATATGTACGGTTGCCTTTGCCAGTCCCACGAGGGCTTTCACTTTGGCGCCCACTGTCAAGCGTTCATTGATTTCGCGCGCATGGCCGAAGGCGACCTCCGCATAGTTGGTAGATACGACATTTAAGTTTTTCACATTGTAGCTGCTTCCCGTTTCACTGGCTACTCCGTTTTTCATGAACTTGAAGAGTTCATCGGGCATGAAGAAGTTGGTATTTGACTTTACGGAAATGCCAAATGTGTTGAAGCCTCCCCAGGCATGAAAGCCTAAGGATAGTATTGATTCGTCTATGTTGACACCGACTTTCAGTCTTTTAGGCAATCCTTTTAAGAATTCGGCGCTGCTGACTTCTTCATTCATAAAAGTGGTAAGATCACCGTTTGACTTCTTGAAGATGAAATCGCCTACACCACCGGTAGATTGTGCGCCGATTGTGAGATTTCCCAAACCGGGGAAGCTGACATAGCCGCGTTCGCCCATAAAGGCGGGATTGAGTTCGTGACGGTAGGTGCTTCCTTCCAGGAAATAGGTTGAACGGCTGTTCTGTGTCTGTGCCATTGCGTCACTGACAGCAAGTGTAGCTACTGCTCCGGACAATATAATCGCTAAAACATTTGTTCTCATTCGTTTCATTATATATGATTGTTGAATCTTTTGTTTATATCGCATGAAATGTATTTCTCTCTTAGTTCAAGTCCACTTTAATGCCGTTGGGGATTTTCAATTTCATGTCTTTAAGTTGCATCCATTGTGAACTCAATAACTGAACATCGGTAGCTTGTCCCGGTACGGCTGTCACTTTAAAGAAGAGTCCGTCCAGCTTGCTGATTGCGCCTTCTTTTGTTGACACCAAATTGATGTTTAGTTGGCTTGTTGCTATGCTTTTTCCATCTTTACTTTCAGTTATAGTACCTTCTACGGTTACATTAATATCTGTTATTTTGTTACCGTTTACGTCCAGTGCGCTTACATTCTCATTCTTGATCTCCATCTTTAAAGGAATGGTGTTGTCGGCAGTAATGCTGATTATTGCTTTCTTTATGTCCACATCTTCAAGGTCGAAATCGTCGATAGTCTCTTCATATACAATCTTCAGTCCGCTGCCAAAACTTAGAGGAATGTCTATGTTGTATTCACTGTTCAATACATAGTCTTGTCCCAAATTGACGGTATAATAGTCGTCTGTTTTTACAGCCGGTTTTAACTCGACGCTTATACGGTCGGGAATTGTTTCAATAATGTCATTCAGATTTGGTACGATAACTTTAGTTGCCCCTGTTTCGACAACAGTTTTTTCATTGCGTACTATTGAAATTGTTTGTTGCTTGTTTCCACTGGGTTTTAACTTGATAGGGACTCCACCATTACCGCTTCCTATCTTTACGGTTTTGGTTACTTTTCCGTTCTTATATCCGGTCATGATACCGTCCATCTCTATTTCTTCATTCAGAGGATTATTAGCCTTGAATGAGAAAACAGGATTGGTGATGTCCAGTTTTACCTCCTCGTCTTGTAAGAAGTCGGGTAAATTGGTTAATTCAACTTCCGTAGGTTTCACATCCATATCAGGTTTAATGGTGCCATTTACTTCACTTACTGTCATTGCTGCGAGGATAGCTGTAGGAGTGATACTTAAAGAACCGGTACCCTGGGCTTGATGTACAGTTACATCAGTTTTTACCGTTATCTTTTGATTTTCGATTTTAATAATCCGGTCACCATTCTCTTCTTTAACTTTGTTTCCGTCGCCATATTTCTCTCCAAATACGTATTTGGAAATATTCAGGTATTTTGTATAAGTTGGACTATGAAGGGTTTCATTACTGATAGTAAGAACCTGACCATTTAGTCCACTTTGTCCTTCCTCAAATTTTATGAAGTCGGGGAATGTAATTGTCATTTTATCAATAGTGACATCACTATACGATATGGAATTAGTTTTATTAATCTCAAAACTGAGAGTTAATTTTGCAGGTGTATTAGCAGTTAAAGAACCGATTTCTATTACAGCTTCATCAATTCCATGCGCCTCGGTGTTTACAGAACCTTCAGATTCTATATCCTCAACCGTAACATCTCCTGGTTGGGAATAGTCCACATTATTGAGTACATTAATCGAATTTATAGGATTCGAAGATGCATTAACTGTCACCATTTTTACTGATGTATTTGTCTCATCTATTTTATCCGATTTCAGCAGATGATATTCTCCATTCACGAGTTGCAAATCATCTCCCTCATCAAGTTCGATGATTTTGTCCAGCGTTATTTGCTCCGTATATCCTACGGGAATTGCCAAATGTTCGCCACCTACGTTGACTGTCATGTCAATGTCTTTGTTTAGGTCATAACTGTTATCGATGCACGATGTGGTTACCCCTAACGATGTTAATAATAGAGCCGTAGCTATGAACGGTCTTCTTTTAGTGCTTAGCATCATAATTTTACTGTTTTATAATCGATTTATTGTTGTTTGCTTATATTAAATATATGGAAAAATAGAATAGCTTAAAAGAATTTTGGAATACTTTTTAAAAGCTGCGCAAAGATATGAATATTCTTTAATTAGTAGGTGGTAAATCGTTAAAAAGATGCAATAGCTGACAAAAATAAAATTATTCGTCCGGTTTTGGCGTAAAGGCTGGGTATTGAAAATTGTTTATACTTTATATGGATATTTATTGGATTGCATATTGAAGCTGTTTCAGTCGTATACTGAATAGCCCTATGGTTATAATTTTGTTTATCAGTACGTTGTTAGTCTGCATGAGAAGGTAATATATCGCTACATTTTAAATCTTTATTCTTAAAACTGCTTAAAAAGTGATTATATCATAAAGTTTAATAATTATCTTTGAACATTTCAAATTATAATATTAAACCGGTAATGCAGAATGGTACAAATTATACAATTACAGGGAACAGATAAGCGGCTGTATGAGCTTGTTGCGCCATTGGTGATGAATCCTGAAATATTGAAGCAGAATTATAACTATCCATTTCGTACATCAGAAGATTTTGTTTGGTTTGTGGCGGTAGACAAAAAGAAAGTTATAGGTTTTATACCGGTAGAGGAGAAGAAGAAGGAGTATGTCATCAACAACTATTATATAGAAAGTAATAATGAAGACACGCTGAAATTGTTATTAGAGAAAGTCATTTCAGAAACAAACACAAGTAAGGAATTAACTTCAGTGACTTTTATGGAACACAGTTCTCTTTTTAAGGATTTGGGTTTTTCAGAGGAAAAAATCTGGACTCGTTATGTGAAAATGAAAAAAGATAGATAATTATGGCCACACCTAAAAATGTATACGAACTTGCACAGGAACGTTTAGAATTGATTTTTAGAGAGTTCGATACAATATGCGTGTCTTTTTCCGGAGGGAAGGACAGCGGTGTATTACTGAACCTGTGTATAGACTATATCCGGCGTAATAACCTCAAACAAAAATTATGTGTATTTCACATGGATTATGAGATACAATATACTGTGACCATAGACTATGTAGACCGTATATTGGAGGCTAATAAGGACATTCTGGAAGTATATCGCGTATGTGTACCTTTCAAGGTCACCACCTGCACCTCTATGTATCAAAGCTATTGGCGTCCATGGGATGAAAGCATGAAAGAGCTTTGGGTGCGCCAGATGCCTGCCAATTCCTATACCAAAGAAGCTTTTCCTTTTTATACGGAGAATATGTGGGATTACGAATATCAGATGCACTTTGCCAAATGGCTGCATTTGCGGAAAGATGCGGTACGCACCTGCTTTCTTATAGGAATTCGTACACAGGAGAGCTTCAACCGCTGGCGCAGTATTCATCTGAACCGGAAATACCAGATGTATCATAATTACAGGTGGACTTCCAAAATCGGCAATGACATATACAATGCGTATCCTATCTATGATTGGAAGACAACGGACATATGGACTGCCAATGGAAAGTTCGGCTTCGACTACAATCATTTATACGATTTGTATTATAAGGCAGGTGTCAACATAGAGCGCCAGCGTGTGGCCAGTCCGTTTCTTTGCGAAGCGCAGGAAAGTCTGGCTTTATATAAGGTGATAGACCCTAATACTTGGGGAAAGATGATAGGACGTGTCAATGGAGTGAACTTTACGGGAATCTATGGCGGAACTCATGCCATGGGATGGCAGAGCGTGCGGATACCTGAGGGGTATACGTGGAAAAGCTTTATGCAGTTTCTGCTTTCCACCCTGCCCGAAGAGACCCGGCGTAACTACTTAAAGAAGCTGACGGTCAGCATTGAGTTTTGGCGTACCAAAGGAGGATGTCTTTCGGAGGGTACTATTAAGAAATTGCAGGATGCGGGTGTTTCTTTCGAAGTGGTGAACCATACCAACTACAAGACAAATAAGAAACCCGTCCGCATGGACTATCTGGATGATATCGATATTGCGGAATTTCGGGAAATACCCACATACAAACGCATGTGCATTTGCATCCTAAAGAATGACCACGCATGTAAGTATATGGGATTTGCTCTGACGAAAGAAGAGATATACAAGCGAGACAAAATAATGGAACAATTCAAAAATATGATGCTATGAGTGTAGATAAGAGTCCGGTATATGGTGTAAAAGCGGTTCCGGTAGAAAAAATACAAGCCAATGATTATAACCCCAATGTAGTGGCGCCGCCCGAAATGAAATTATTGGAACTGTCTATCTGGGAGGATGGTTTTACAATGCCCTGTGTCTGTTATTATGACGAAGAGAAAGATAGTTATATTTTGGTCGACGGGTATCACCGTTACCAGGTTTTGAAAACTTCCAAGAGGATCTATCAGCGTGAGAATGGTCTGTTGCCTGTGGTTGTGATTGATAAGGAATTGTCCAACCGCATGGCATCCACCATCCGTCATAATCGTGCGCGAGGAACACACAATATCGAACTGATGTGTAACATTGTTGCAGAATTGGATCATGCCGGCATGTCCGACCAGTGGATAATGAAAAATATAGGAATGGACCGCGATGAATTGCTTCGACTGAAACAGATTTCAGGTTTGGCAGATTTGTTTGCCAATAAAGATTTCAGTATTCCTGATAATAAGCCGGAATATATTCCTTAACATTCAAAATAATTCTTTCACAAACTTGCATATTTTAACCAAATCTCCTACATTTGTCAGCACATAAACAGAACAAACAGGTTACATGGTCTTTGGACGTAGAAAATAGTGCTGTATGAAAAAAGTCTTGGTTAGTGGTGGGGCCGGTTTTATAGGTTCTCATTTGTGTACCCGCTTGATTAGAGACGGACACAAAGTGATATGCTTGGATAACCTCTTTACCGGTTCGGAGAAGAATATAGCTCATCTGAAAGGGAATTCCCGCTTTGAATTTGTACATCATGATGTGGAATTTCCTTATGAGGCAGAGGTTGATGAAATTTATAATCTGGCCTGTCCTGCGTCTCCGGTGCACTATCAGCACGATGCCATAAAGACTATTAAGACCTCGGTGTTGGGAGCTATCAATATGTTGGGGCTGGCAAAGAGGACAAATGCAAAAATCATGCAGGCGTCAACCAGCGAAATCTATGGTGATCCAGTTGTGCATCCTCAAGTGGAAAGCTATTGGGGAAATGTGAACCCGATCGGAATTCGTTCTTGTTATGACGAGGGCAAGCGTTGTGCCGAAACACTATTTATGGATTATCACCGCCAGAACGGGATACGCATTAAGATTATACGTATATTCAATACATACGGTCCTCGTATGTTGCCCGATGACGGACGTGTTGTTTCTAATTTTGTGGTTCAGGCATTGCAGGACGAGGACATAACGATATACGGTTCGGGCACCCAAACCCGTAGCTTTCAGTATGTGGACGATTTGATAGAAGGAATGGTGCGTATGATGGATACGGAAGATGAATTTATCGGTCCGGTTAATTTGGGCAATCCGCATGAATTCTCCATTCTTGAGTTGGCGGAAAAAGTTATTAAGCTGACAGGTTCCAAATCGAAATTGATATTTAAACCATTGCCGCATGATGACCCTAAACAGCGTCAGCCGGATATTACGTTGGCAAAAAGCAAACTGAAGTGGCAGCCTACTATTGAATTGGAAGAAGGGCTGTGCCGCATAATTGAATATTTCAGTAAGTATCGTTCTTGAATAAACACGATCTTGATAACGGGAAAAAATATAATACAAAGATGAACATGGAAATAAATCCTTCTGAGTACAAGATTCTCATCGTAGACGATGTGATGTCCAACGTATTGTTGTTGAAGGTACTCTTAACAAATGAGAAGTTTGCGATTGCTACGGCCAACAATGGGCAGCAGGCTTTGGAACAGGTGGATAAGGAGCATCCGGACTTGGTTCTGCTGGATGTAATGATGCCGGATTTAAGTGGGTTTGAAGTTGCACAACGTCTCAAGTCCAATCCCGATACGGCAGATATTCCAATCATCTTTTTAACTGCACTGAACAGTACAACGGATATTGTGAAAGGTTTCCAGGTAGGAGCCAATGATTTTATATCCAAACCTTTCAACAAGGAAGAATTGATTATTCGTGTAACTCACCAGATTTCGTTGGTGGCGGCCAAACGCATCATATTGAATAAGACAGAAGAACTTCAGCACACCATTGCCGGGCGTGATAAGCTATATTCGGTCATAGCACATGATCTGCGTTCCCCGATGGGATCGATCAAGATGGTGCTGAATATGATGATTCTTAATCTTCCTGTCGAAAAGATCGGCAGTGAAATGTACGAACTGCTGACAATGGCTAATCAGACAACGGAAGACGTATTCTCATTACTGGATAACTTGTTGAAGTGGACGAAGAGCCAAATCGGTAATTTGAATGTTGTTTATCAGGATATCGATGTCGTGGAAGTGGTGGACAGCGTGATTGATGTGTTCAACATAGTAGCCGGCTTGAAGAAGATTACCATTCGTGAGGAAAAAACGGAGAAACTGCCTGTCAGTGCCGATATTGATATGTTGAAAACCGTTATCCGTAATCTGCTGAGTAATGCCATTAAGTTCAGCAACGAGAATTCCGAAGTGGTGGTGAAAATGGAAGAACAGGGAGATATGGCGGTAATCAGTGTAAAGGATAACGGTTGCGGTATCGATGAAGAGGGGCAAAAGAAATTACTGCACACAGATACGCATTTCAGTACATTCGGGACGAACAATGAAGAAGGTTCAGGATTGGGATTGCTGTTATGCCAGGACTTTGTTGTGAAGAATGGCGGCAAGCTGTGGTTCACATCTAAGAAAGGAGAAGGGTCCACATTCTATTTCTCTGTTCCGTTGAAGAAGTAATCAGTCTCCATTGGGGTGATTGCGCATATTGAGTTGTGCGCGATGATAATATTTCAGGCATGGATTACATATAGGCTCTTTCAAGGAGCATCTGCTGCTGTGTAGCTTTCGTGTAATCCATGCCTGCCTTTATTTTTTGCATAGGCTTCTGAAGTCGCAGTATTCACACTTCCCGTTATCTTCCGTTTGGCTGAAAGTCTCTTCCGGATTGTATATTTCCTTTAGAAGCGCTGATAGCCTTTCACGAAACTCATCTTCATAAAATGCAAAGTTGCTGACCGGTATTTTAGGCTGGCGCGGTGCGCCCATTTCGATAACGGGCGAGTAGTTCTCGGATGCTGCACGATGAATATATAGCAGCGACGGAGCTACTTTCAATGTTTGTTTGCGGCACATAATGGCAGCATACAGGAAGGTCTGGAAGATGTAGTTCGGACGGTTATCGGCGGGGACAAACAGCTGCTCTATGTTTTCTGGAGTTCTGGGAGTGCCTCCTGTCTTATAGTCTACAATACGCAGCGTATCGTCTTTGCTATCCATACGGTCTATCGTGCCGCCAATATTCAGAGGAAGTATTCCCAAAGGAGTCTCTATCTCTACTGTTTCCGTAACTTTCTGCTCCATAGCTTCCATGTAAAAAGGAGCATAGTGCAGGTCATTGCGTAGCAGTTGCCGCAAATAGGATGCAATGACTTTGGAGTGAATAAGCTGCGTCCCGTTATATTCGGGCTGTTCGTTGGCTTGTACATGAAAGAGTTCCTCTTTGAATGCATTGTCTACGTATGTTTGCAACTTCACGTCATTGCGCAACAGCTGTTCCAGATCTTCCTTGCGTATTTCTTTTCCATTGGCTATAAGGTCTTGATATACCAATTCGGCAGAACGGTGGAAAATTGTTCCGAACAGGGCGGAGTCTATCTCGGCACTCACTTCATCGGGAGCTTTCAGACCGGCAACGTAGCGGTAATAAAACTTTAGACGGCAATCCAGATAGGTGTTGAGCGCCGAGGGTGAAAAGAGCGCGTTAGGATGTTGCCGGATGTCGTATGCGTTGTACATCCGCTGAAGTACCTCATTTGTTTTATGTATTTCTATTGCAAGACTGTGCTGGGGAGATTGTCCTGCTTCCAGATACTCGCGTGAGATGTCGTGTGGAGATTCCACAAGGAACTGAAGCATGAAACGTGACATTTCCCCCCGGTTCAGTCCGTCGGATGCCGTATTATATAATAAGGTGATATTTTCTGCCCGTTGTATGAGCCGGTAGAAGTAATAGGCATATACCGAGTTCTTGTGCTCAATGGTAGTCATTCCGAATGCTTTGCGCAGGTTGTAGGGGATGAAAGATGAGTCACCGCCGTTTTTAGGAAGCTGGCCTTCGTTGAGGGACAACATAATCAGGTTGCGGAAGTCAAGATTACGCGTTTCCAATACTCCCATGACTTGCATGCCGATGGCAGGCTCGCCATGAAACGGGATGTTGGTCGAGGTGAGCAGGCGGTTCATCAGGCGTTTCAGCGTATCTGTCTGAAGGGTCAGCCCATCACTTTCTATCAGATTGAGCAAACGGTTGACGAGGGTGTAGCTTTTGAACAGGGATTCCCGGTAAAGCTGGTTGAAGATGTCATTCTCATCTTTCTCCTGACGGTAGACAACGGCTACTTCGCGCAGCAGTTCGGTGAGATAACGGCAGATGGACGCGATACCGTTTTGCGGAGTGAATACACGTTCAAGAAAAGCATCTTTTTTAAGTTCCGACGGGAGGGGGTAGAAGCGGTTGTCTTTGGTGAGTTGCTGTTCCAGATCATCGGCGGCAGCGGATAGTTGCCGGGTATATGGATGCTTTAATATGGCAAGTACCGCTTCGTAGGTGTAGCGTCCCGTATCCCGACGGTGACCGGTGGTTTGCAGTTCCATAAGCGCGCTGATATAACTATATACGGGTGTCTGCGCCAATGGGAATCCCATGGTTATATTGACGTTTTCCACTTCCGGGGGAATGGAATGAAGTACGGGCAGCAACAGTGTTTCATTGCATAATACAATGGCATTTTCTTTCTCCTTGCTCGTTTCGGCATCGTTTTTCATAACAGTGCGCACCCATTCAGGCAGGTAGCGGGCTTGTGCGTTTTCCGTCGGGGCGGATATGAACCGGACTTTCTTGGGATGTCTCAAGGCATCGAAAGCTGTTTCGGGCAACTGGTTGGGAAACAACTTTAAATTGCGCAGTATGAATTCGCCCGCTTCGTGGACGTATGGCGGTTGCTGCTCATGGGGCAGGCGGGTATAGAATATGTCGTAGTCCCAGTAGAACATAGCCTTGCCGGCGTCTTGCAGGAGTTGGAAGAAGCGGGTTTCCACTTTGTTCAGCACGTTGAAGCCGACGAACACATAGCGGTCATAACGCAGTAGTCCGGTGTCAAGCCCTTCTATGACATGGCGATACATCATGCCTTCATAGGCGATGCCCAGTTCGGAGAGATTCTTTCGGTAGTGTCTGTAAATGTCGCCCAGCTTATCCCAGAGGGAGATGAATTTCTCCTTGAGTTGTGTGCGTTTGTCGATGGAGAAGTTTTGGAAGAACTGCTGTATGGCTTCTTCTTGTTCTTTGTCGAGGAAGTCGTAGTTGTCCATGATGTTCTTCAGGTCTTGTAAGTTGCAGAAAAGCCTGTTTGCATCGACAAGGTTCTTGTCTACGTCATCGAAATCGCTGATGAGCAATTCACCCCAGAAATAGAAATCATCCAAAGGTTCCTCGCTGTGTGTTTCTTCACAAAACACTTTGTATAGTTCGCATACCAGACGAATCGGGTCGCCCGGTTTCAGCGGCGAAAGCTGGCGGAACAGTTCGCTGATGTTAACGTAAGCGGGTGACCACAACGGACGGTCGCTCTCTGCTGCCAGGTATTCGTTGAAAAACAAGCTGGCGCGTTTGTTGGGGAATACGATTGCTGTACGTGACAGGTCGCTTCCTATCTTGGAATAAAGGTCTTGGGCTACTGTTTGGAGGAATGTTTTCATACTTTCTCTATTATTTCTTCTTCTACATACCACAGATACCCGCTGATGGCATTTGCATCATACCCCATGCGGACGAGTAATTCTATGTACCCTTGTACCTGCTTGTTATATCTCTTGCTGGGCTTACCGAACTTGAAGTCGACAACTACGATTGTACCGTTGCGCATCATTACGCGGTCCGGGCGCCGGTTACGGAGTTCTCCGTTTTCCTGCCAGATAATGTCGCACTCGTTGAATAGTTGCCAAGTCCCGGAATACCAGTCTTTGATTTGCGGTTGCGAGAAAGCCCTATGGGTCAACTCCCGTATTTCTTCCTCTGTTTCGGTACGCCCGATAACACCTTCGAATACCAGACGGTTGATGGCATCATCAATATCCTCTTCTGTTTCGATGGCGGAGAAAAGCGTATGCAGCAAGCGCCCCCGGTTGATGAAACGCTGGCTGGACTCGGCTTCGTCCACTCCGGCAATGAAGTCGGCGGAACGGTTGGACTGGCGGAATTCAATGTCGTGTCGCATGCTCTCCATGTGTACCGGAAGTTTCACCGGTTTTTGTGCGAGCTTATTCACGACTTTGCTTTCCGTATTTCCTGCAGAGTGAGGAGACTTTTCCTCCGACGGGCATGTCGTTCCGCTTTCATAGATCTTCTCATCTTCGTTCCAACTGCCTTCTCCCGCTTGGGAAACTCGCGGCAGGGCAGCAGAAAGAAGTTCTGCCATTGTGCCTTTTTGGTCCTTCTTGCTCCATAAGATCAGGTTCTTCCCGGCGCGGGTAAATGCCACATAAAGCAGGTTCAGGTTGTCCACCCAT
>OLWZ01001068.1_pt1 | contig 13291 bp, 9 predicted proteins | sample 1674011 | NCBI WGS metagenome assembly OLWZ01 (sample SAMEA103958137, study PRJEB25191) | human gut metagenome | biome: human-associated habitat [ENVO:00009003]; feature: intestine environment [ENVO:2100002]; material: feces | place: Germany | collected 2013/2015 | reverse complement strand
TGTCATTAAAGATGTACATGCTTTAATGGCAAAACGTTTTGAAACAGAAGGTGTACCAATTAAGAAAGGTTTATTAGTGCTTCTTAATTATTTAAAAGAAAATGGTTATAAGACTATTGTGGCTACTTCTTCTAATCGTGATCGTGTCGATACTATTCTTGCACAGGCTCATATTACACAATATTTCGATGACTCAATTTGTGGGGATGAAGTAACTCATGGTAAACCACATCCTGAAGTCTTCTTAAAATCATGTGAAAAGCTTGGTGTAAAAACTGATGAAGCGATTGTATTAGAAGATAGTGAAGCAGGTATCCAGGCCGCTTCTTCAGCTGGTATTAAAGTAATCTGTATCCCTGATATGAAATATCCTACAGAAGAATATGCAAATAAGACATATAAAATATTAGATTCTCTTGATGAAGTCATTAATGAATTAAACTAACAAAAAGAGTCGGAATGATGACCGACTCTTTTTAATGGGATTAAGGGAAAATTTTTTATGGCTTTTCTTTTCTACAACTGTATAATACAGTGAGTATGTGAAATCTATGTGAACTTTTAGGAGGTTTTATTAAATGTATAATCAATATCGTGAAGGTTGGATAGAAGTCATCTGTGGATGTATGTTTGCAGGTAAGACTGAAGAATTAATCCGTCGTATTAATGTATTGTCTTATGCAAGAAAAAATATTCTTGTGTTTAAGCCAAAGATTGATGATCGTTATTCTACAACTGAAATTGCTTCACATGCAGGAAGTAAAGTACCTTGTATTGTCATCAGTGAAGCAAAGGAAATACTTAATCATGTAAATTATGATACAGATGTTGTAGCGATTGATGAAGTACAGTTTTTTGATGAGGATGTTGTTGATATCTGTGAGTATCTTGCAGATAGTGGATTACGTGTAATGGTTGCTGGTTTAGATAAAGATTTCCGTGGTGAACCATTTGGTGTCTTACCTGATTTATTAACACGTGCTGAGTTCGTGACTAAGCTAACTGCAGTATGTGCAAAATGTGGTGCACCAGCCACTAGAACACAGCGTATTATTAATGGTAAACCTGCTTCTTTTAATGATCCTATTGTCTTAGTAGGTGCTAAGGAAGCCTATGAACCACGTTGTCGTCATTGTCATGAAATAGTAGAAAAACCTATTAAATTTGAGAATCAGAAAAAAATACAATTCAGACCAAGAAAATAAGCAGTGGCTCATGAGCCACTGCTTTTAAATTCTTAGTCCTTCACCACTATTCTGGTTTTCTGGACCTGTATAGTAATCTGAGAAACGTGAGTATTGTTTTTCAAATACAAGGCTGATATCGGCTGTTGCACCATTTCTGTGCTTAGCCACAACAATTTCTGTTAAGCCGTTTGTTTCTGCTTCTTTTTCTTTATTCTGATAGTCTTCACGATGAAGGAAAGCGACGATATCGGCATCCTGTTCGATAGCCCCAGATTCTCTTAAGTCGGACAACATTGGTTTTCCTTTACGCTGTTCAACCTGACGAGAAAGCTGTGATAAGGCAATAACTGGACACTTTAATTCTCTTGCTAGTGCTTTTAACTGTCTAGAGATATCAGATACTTCCTGCTGTCTTGATTCTCTTGATGAAGATGGACCAGAGATTAACTGGAGGTAATCGATAATAACCATCTTTAATCCCTGTTCTCTTTGTAGTCTTCTGCATTTAGCTGCAATTTCACCAATCTTAACAGCTGGTGTATCATCAATATATAAATTACAACGTGTGACACGATCTGCTGCTGCATAATATTTATTCGCATTCTCTTTTAAAATCGCACCTGTTTTTAATTTATCGTTATCAATAGATCCTGCACAGCATATTAATCTGGTTACAAGCTGTTCAGCAGGCATTTCTAGTGAAAATATTGCGACAGCTTCTTCACTATTAAGTGATGAGTTAAAACCAATATTCAAGGCAAAAGCTGTTTTACCTACAGAAGGTCTAGCTGCAAGAATAACTAAATCACCTGGCTGAAAGCCTGATGTTAATTTATCTAATTCTTTATAGCCTGTCTTTACACCAGAGACAACTCCACCATTTTTCTGAAGAAGATTCATTCTGGCTGTGACATTCTGTACAACACTTTCAATTGTCTTGAATTCACCAGCATTTCTATCTCTTGTGACTTCTAATACATCTTTTTCTACTGTATCAATAAAATCATTAATATCAGTAATTTCACCATAAGCATCTTGTACGATGTTTGTAGCTTCTTTAATAAGCCTTCTAAGTAATGACTTCTCATTTAATATCTTAAGATAATGCGGTGTATGAGCGACTGTTGGTACTGAATTCGCAAGTACCAATAAGTAATCTACTCCACCTACTTTTTCTAATATCTTCTGGTTAATTAAATAATCAGTCACTGTAGTAGCATCAATTGGTTTATTCCCGTCATGAAGAAACTTCATACCTGTAAAAATCAGTCGATGCGCATCAAGATAGAAATCCTGAGGTGTTGCCATGTTGATGACATCATTACATGCATTCTTATCAATCAACATCGCCCCTAATAAAGCACGTTCTGCCTCTAAGTCATGAGGGAGTTCTCTTGTATCCATAAGTATTCACCTTATTTTTCAGATAGATGAACATTGATAGTCGCAATAACACCTTTATAAAGTTCAATCTTCAACTTAGTAGTTCCTAAAGCACCTACTGGATATGCATTGATGAACTTTCTCTTATCAATCTTAATACCATGTTCTTCTAATAATTTCTTTGCGATATGTTTTGTAGAAACATGATCAAAGCTCTTACCATCCTTACCAGTCTTTACTTTGAATTCTACTACAATAGTTTCAAGCTTCTTTGCAAGTTCCTGAGCTTCTTCTTTCTTCTTTAAGTCTTCCTGTTTCTTTTCTTCTTCCTGCTGAGCAACAATCTTCTTACCTGTTTCTGTTGCCATTAAAGCTTTACCATTCTTAATTAAGAAGTTCTGTCCATAACCGTCAGATACATTAACGATTTCCCCCTTCTTACCAACTTTTCTTACATCTTCTAATAAAATAACTTTCATATTTATACACCCCTATCTTCCAAATATGCATCTATTGCATGTTCTAATCTCTCTTTTGCTTCTTCGATTGTCACATTTTCAATCTGACAGGCAGCCATAGAGAAATGACCACCACCATTAAGATCTTCCATGATCATCTGGACATTGATCTTTTTAGAACTACGTGCACTGATTGCCACTGTGTTCTTAGATATATATCCTATCGCAAATGCAGCATAAATGCCAGAAACATATACTAATTGGTTTGCAGCCTTTGCGAGAGTAGAACGACTCAGTTCGTCATCTTTGCCTGTCGCAATAAGGAATCTATCCTTATAACGATAAGCTGATTCTGTGATATCAAATATCTCTTTCATACATTCAAATGAATCTTCTAATAATTCATATGCAAGTGCTAAGTCAGCCTGTGCTTCTTTGAGTTTAGCTGCTGACTGGAATGTTCTTGTACCCACATGCTGTCTGAAATAGTTTGTATCAACTAGCATCCCCGTATACATAACTGTCGCATCAAGTGATGAAATTTCAATTTCATGTTGCTGGTAATCAAATAGTTCTACAAGTAATTCTACTGTAGAGGATGCAGATGGTTCTAAGTATGTGAGAACCGGTGAAGAAATAAATTCTTCACTACGACGATGGTGGTCAATAATGACCTTGTTTTTTACTTTATCAAGTACTGAACGGCTAATAGCCAATGAATCCTTATGGTTATCTACACAGATTAATAAAGTATCTTTATTAGTTTTTTCAAGTGCTTCTGAAATAGTCAACATTAAACCCTTATAATCAGGATTACTTCTCAACATTTCTACGACACCTTTTGTTTTTTCTTCAAGAGATTCATAGTCAATTACGATATTGGCTTTCTTACCTAAATTCTCTGCAATACGCGCAGCCGCAAGAGAAGCACCAAATGAATCTAAATCTGAGTTCTTATGTCCCATAACTAAGACATTACGTGAACGACTAATAAGACCGGCAAGAGATTGTGCCATAATACGTGAACGTACTTTAGAAGATGTTTCAAATGCATCTGTTTTACCACCAAAGTAACGTACATGATCTTTACCACTCTTAATCGCAATCTGGTCACCACCACGTGAATAAGCAAGGCTTAATGCTGAAGAAGCAAGTTCTTCTAATTCTCTTAATACTTTTGTACTTCTACCAATACCAATAGATAATGTCATAAGCACATCTAATTCTTCTATCGCATTCTTGAAATCATCCAAAATAGAGAATTTAGATTCAATAAGTTTCTTATAGATACGTTCATTAAAGAAGACAATGTATTTACCTGTCTGATAACGTCTAATGATCATACCATTCTTATATGCCCAATCAGTAATTAAGCTACGACATTGGTTTTGAATCTTTACCTTCTGTGATTCATCTACATTCGCAATAATTTCATCATAGTTATCCACAGTAATATAACCCATGCATACCTGCATATCTTCATAGTCCTGTGATAAAGAGACATATTGTGTCACATCCTTCATATAGATGAGTCTTGTATCCGCACTATTATATACTTCGAATTTCTTTCCTTTAACTTCTATTGTTTTGACATCTTCATCATCAAAAAGACTAGCAAGTGTAGGCTGCCATTCTAATAGCTTGATTCCTACAATATTGATATTTAATGCCTTTAAGAAGTCTGAAACCCATGTGATGTTTCTGTTTTCATCATATTGAATCAATCCTACGCCACCATAGATCAAAGCATTCTTTGCATCAATACCTAAAGCATCACTGACTGAATAGCTGTTTTGATCCATTAAGTAGCCCATATAGAATAGTAACGATATGTAGATTACATTCGTAATAACCGCAAATATCGCAAGACGAAGCATCCAAGCCTGATGAAATATACCAAAAGCCGCAAAGGTCGCAAAGGTAATAAATACGAGTAAAAGAACAAAGATATTTCTAAGTTGTGCAACTTTTCTCGTCATTGTAGAAGCCCTCCTTATTGATACTTATTATACAGTATTTGACGTATTTCAACAAATATATCAATAATTCCTAGAATCACTAATAGTGTCTGTAGGAACGGAATGAATACTAAAAATATAAGTAAGTTAGAATAACGTCCATGGTTTCTGATAACAAGATAGAAAGATAAGAAAGCAAGTCCATCCACCATAAATCCTAAGATACTAATAAAATAGATATATTGTACAATAACAACATTTCCAAAATATTGTCTCGCAATCATACTACCTGCAAGCATGATTGCGAGAATATATCCCATTTTAGGGCTGAATCTAAATGTCGCAATATGAATACTCATATCAAAAGGTATTCTTAAGCGTTTAAAGAATAGTGCACATAACATCATGACTAGATAACTCTGTAAGAATGACATGATGAGTATAAAGAGTGGAACAAGATTATAGAAGTCCTGAAAAGTAAACGCATTTGATAAAGAAGGCACAGTCGCAATAATCTGGTTATACATTTCTTTTGATTCAGCAATTAAGTTAATACCAAGTACTCCTGAGAATATATAGAAATATAAAAAGTCAGATAAAAAGAAGAATATAGCACCAAGCACCAGCATTGTTTCTTTCTTAGCTTTATTTTTTAAACATAGTCCTACAACTGTTCCCACACCAAGTGATGAGAGGACAATTAATACATAGCTGAGTGTTCCAAATAGGAAGGCAATGACCATAGAAGCTACAGAAGTCATTAAAGCTTCTTTAAGGCCTGTCTTATAGCTATAAATAGCCATAGGAATAGCCATTCCATAACCGATTAAGGCATCAAACATCGTACCTGTCATTGTATTGAGTACTGCAAGGACACCAAAGAGTGATGCGATGAGTGCACCCTGCACGAGTTTATTTGTTTTCATAATTCATTTCTCCTTGTGGTCATTATACAACAATCATATCGCTTGACGTATACCCCTACAGGGTATATGATTGGAGTAGGAAGTGAAATAATGGATAGAAAAGATTGCTGCTGTAGTGAACGTCATAAGGATCGTAGTGAAGAAGAAAAGAAAAAACTCATGAACCGCCTTAAACGTATTGAAGGTCAGATTCGAGGAATTGAAGGCATGGTAGAAAAAGATGCTTATTGTCCTGATATTCTTGTTCAGGTTTCTGCAGTCAATGCAGCTTTGAATAGTTTTAATAAAGAATTACTTGCAAAGCATATTAAGACATGTGTTGTGGATGATATTAAAGAAGGTCATGATGAAACAATTGATGAATTAGTGAAAGTATTACAGAAGGTGATGAAATGAAACAATATAATATTACTGGTATGAGTTGTGCAGCGTGTGCCAATCGTATTGAAAAAACTGTAGCTCATATTAATGGTGTAGATAGCTGTTCTGTTTCTTTACTCACAAATTCTATGGGAGTAGAAGGAACAGCATCTTCTGAATCTATTATTCAGGCAATTGAGAATATTGGATATGGTGCAAGTGAAAAAGGTGTTGAAAAGGTAAAAGATGATTCTTTAGTAGATCATGAGACGCCAAAACTAAAGAAGAGATTGATTACTTCTCTAGTATTCTTAATACTATTAATGTATTTATCTATGGGTCATATGATGTGGAAATGGCCTGTACCTTCGTTTTTGGAGAATCATGTATCTCTTGCAGTAACAGAAATGTTATTGACTATTATTATTTTAGTCATTAATAAAGCATTCTTTGTTAATGGGTATAAGAGTTTATTTCAGTTATCCCCTAACATGGATGCTTTGGTCGCATTAGGGTCTAGTGCTGCTTTTGGTTATAGCTTAGTTGTTTTATATTTAATGATTGATGCCATGAGCCAGGGACAGATGATGAAGGTGATGAGTTTAGGACATGATCTCTATTTTGAATCTGCAGCAATGATTCCTACTTTAATTACTGTTGGTAAGATGTTAGAGGCAATGTCTAAAGGACGTACTACAGATGCCTTAAAGAGTTTAATGGATCTTGCACCTCAGACTGCAGTCATTATTAAGGATAATAAAGAAGTCACTGTAGGAATTGATGAAGTGAATAAGGGTGATTTGTTTGTAGTAAGACCGGGTGAAAATATTCCTGTTGATGGTGTGATTGTAGAAGGTTCTACAGCTATTGATGAATCTGCCTTAACAGGTGAAAGTATTCCTGTTGATAAAACAGTAAATGATACAGTATCAGGCGCAACACTTAATCAGTCAGGCTTTATTAAAGTACGTGCCACTCGTGTAGGTGAGGATACAACACTTTCACAGATTATTCAGATGGTGAGTGATGCAGCATCTACTAAAGCACCTATCGCAAAGAAAGCCGATCAAGTCTCTGGTATCTTTGTACCTGTGATTATCGGTATTGCGTTAGTCACATTTATTGTCTGGATGATTCTTGGAAAGAGTATTGGATTCTCTATTGCTCGCGCTATTTCCGTTTTAGTTATTTCATGTCCATGTGCATTAGGTCTTGCAACACCAGTGGCTATTATGGTAGGTAATGGTATGGGCGCAAAGCATGGTATCTTGTTTAAGACATCTGAATCATTAGAAGTGGCAGGATCTGTTGATATTATTGCGTTAGATAAGACAGGTACAATCACAAAAGGAACTCCTGTAGTCACTGATGTGGTCCCTTATAAGATAGAAAAAGAAGTACTATTAAATTATGCTTCTAGTCTAGAAAAAAAGAGTGAGCATCCTCTTGGTAAAGCTGTGACTGATTATTATCAAGGTAGTGAAGATGTTGAAGACTTCGAGATATTACCTGGTCATGGGTTAAGAGGGTTAATTCATGGTAAAGAAGTATTAGGTGGCAGTATCAAGATGATGGAAAAACATATTCCTGAAGAAATGATGAAACAGGCATCTGACAAGGCAATGGAAGGTAAGACACCTCTATTCTTTAGTTATGATGATACTTATCTTGGTATGATCTGTGTTGCTGATACAATGAAGGAGGATAGCCCTCAGGCTATTAAAGAAATGCAGAACATGGGTATTCAAGTTGTAATGTTGACAGGTGACAACAAGAAGACTGCAGATGCAATTGGTTCAAAAGCAGGTGTAGATGAGGTAATTGCAGGAGTATTGCCTGATGGTAAAGAGAGTGTTATTAAAGATTTACAAAAGCATGGTAAAGTAGCTATGGTGGGTGATGGAATCAATGATGCACCTGCCCTCACACGTGCGGATATTGGAATTGCGATTGGTGCAGGTACAGATATTGCGATAGATGCTGCTGATGTTGTTTTAATGAATAGCAAGCTGACAGATGTCACTGCCGCTATTAGACTCTCTCGTGCGACATTAAGAAATATCCATGAAAACTTATTCTGGGCATTTTTCTATAATGCGATTTGTATTCCTGTTGCAGCTGGTGTATTTATTCACTTAACAGGATGGCAGATGAGTCCTATGTTAGGGGCTGCTGCGATGAGTTTATCTAGTTTCTTTGTATGTATGAATGCATTAAGATTAAATACTTTCTCTATGCATGATGCATCTAAAGATATAAAAAGAAAGAAAAAGGAGAAGAAAACAATGGAAAAGACTTTAGAAATTACTGGTATGATGTGTGGTCATTGTGAAATGGCTGTAAAGAAGGCATTAGAAGCTGTAGATGGTGTAGAAAGTGCTGATGTCAGTCATGAAAAAGGCACTGCAGTTGTCACTTTAAGTAAAGAAGTATCTAATGATGTCTTAAAGAAAACTGTAGAAGATAAAGACTATACAGTTACATCTATTAAATAAAAAAAGAAGTCCTAAGACTTCTTGAGATCCTCAAATGCATAACTATGCATTTGGGGATTTTTTCTTTCAAACTCTTCTTTTTGGATTTTAGAACGAGAAATGACATCCTGAAGTAATTCTCTTGATGAGATACGTGTCGCCCCATGGCCTAATACAATCTTCTGTTCAAGATTATCACTTGTGGCTACCACAAGACGATATTGCCCAGCCATCTGTTTTGTGATGCTTTCAATATAAGCATCCGCTGTCTGTCCTTCTTTTGTATAAACGATTTCCATATCATGATACATCTGACTCTTGCCTTTATTCTGTGGAACCTTATAAGCATCAAAGACAAGGATCATATGACAGCCACGATACCCTTTATAGCTCATCAATATATCAATAAGCTTATCTCTTGCACTACCTAGGTTTTCTTTCGCAAGTTCTTTCAATTCATCCCAGGCAAAGATGACATTATATCCATCCACAATCAAATATTCATCTAATACCTGTACTGTATTAGAAGAAACATGATCTTGTTTTGGTTTATAGTAGTCACTTGCAAGTTTTGTATCTATTGGACCATAGGTACGTTCATATACTCTTTTAAGTTCTTCATCACTAATATGTACAGGATTATGTATATAAGTATGTTCCTGTTTCATCGCACTATAAAGAGGTAAATGCATCTTCTCTCTTACTTCATCATAAGGGACATAATATCCTGCACCATGTGAACAGAAGATAGAACCTGTAGGATTATCTAAATCTGATTCACTGTCATAATCACATTTAGTTATCACTTCTTCCTGATTTTCTACCGGTGCATAGAATGTATCTAAGAAGAAAAGCTGTCCTTTTCCTTTTGTGGAAGTCAGAAGTTCTTTTTGGTAGTGAGTCAAGAATAAAACAGGTGCTTCTCCATGAAGTGTTGTAATATCATTATTCTCATTCACTACAGTAGGTGTTGGGTAGTCTTCTAAAGCATAGTAAACCTTACTCAAAGCTTCTGTAGGAATGACTAATTCATATTTATAATATGGCTCTAAAATAACTGATTCAGTCATTTTTAACCCTTGTCTAATAGCACGATAAGTGGCTTCTCTGAAGTCTCCTCCTTCTGTATGTTTTAAGTGGGCTTTACCACCTAGAAGTGTGATTTTCATGTCTGTAATAGGAGAACCTGTGAGTACACCTAAGTGTTCTTTTTCCTGTAAGTGTGTCATGATGAGATTTTGATATCTCTCTTCTAAGTTATTCTGACATTGATTATCAAAGACAAGTCCTGAACCTTGAGGAAGTGGTTCTAAGTAAAGATGGACTTCACTATAGTGTCTGAGTGGTTCAAAGTGTCCTACCCCTTCTACTGGTTCTTTGATTGTTTCTAGATAAGCGACTTCTCCTTCATCTACTGTGATATCTTCATTAAAACGATCTTTCATTAATTGTTTAAGAATATCTATTTGAACTTCACCCATTAAAGAAACTTGGGCATGATCATCAAAGAGTTTTAAATGAAGTAATGGTTCTTCTTCACCTAATACCTTTAAAGAAGAAAAGAAATGGTTGATATCTGCCTCTTTGGACGGTTGAATTGAATACAACATAGAAGGTCTCAGTGTTGAATGAATCACATGTCCTAATCCAATATAATCCCCTGCCTGAAGCTTCTTAATACCTGTTAAGGCTACAATATCATTCTGAGATGCTTCTTCTACTAAAGTATAGCGGTTCCCTTGATATAACCTAATTTGATGAATCTTTTCATCATGGATTGTATCACGTACATGAAGCCTTCCACCAGTGACCTTAATAAAGACAAGACGTTCTCCTCTTTCATCTCTCGTAATCTTAAAGACCTGTGCAGATAATTCTGTCTGTGGTTCTTTTTCTAAAGTATAACGGTCTAAGGCATCGAGTAATTCATCTACACCTTGGTTCTTAAGGGCACTACCAAAATAGAGTGGATAAAGATGTCTATTAGAAATCGCTTTTGCGATAGATGTATCCTTTAAAGACCCTGTTTCTAAATATTCTTCTATCATCTCTTCATCCAGTGCTGCAATGTCTTCTTCAGAAGCACTCATATCCATAATATGAGGAGATAATTGCGATAAAGAGTCTAATAACTCTTCTTTTGTATAATGTGTTAAATCCATTTTATTCACAAAGATGAAGGCTGGTACATGATAGTGATCTAATAAGTTCCAGATAGTTTTAGTATGCGCCTGCACTCCATCTAAACCATTGATAATCACTATAGCATAATCAAGAACACTTAATGCACGTTCCATTTCTCCACTAAAATCAGCATGCCCTGGTGTATCAATAAATGTGAAATGGTTATTCTTATAATCAAGAGAAGAAACCTTAGAAAAGATAGTGATTCCTCTTTCTCTTTCCTGTGTATTATAGTCAAGGAATGTATCTTTATGATCAACACGACCCTGATGTTTTATTGTCCCTGTCGTATAGAGTAATGACTCACTTAATGTGGTTTTACCTGCATCAACATGAGCCACCATTCCAAGTGTTAATTGTTTCATCAAATCACCTCTTGATTATTGTATCATAGATCAATCAAAAAACACCTTGGTTTTATCCAAGGTGGAAATACATAAAGTTTACTGCCTGTTTTAACTACAGTTCTATGAATTATGCATTCTTTAAGAATGCTTTATATGCTTGATATGTTTCGTATACGTCTACTTTAGATACGACTTCCATTGGTGCATGCATGTTTAATACTGCAATACCTGCATCAATAACATCCATGTTGTAGTTTCCTAGGATATAAGCAATAGTGCCTCCTCCACCTAGGTCTACCTTACCAAGTTCAGCTGTCTGATAATGGATATTTGATTCATCCATCACAGCACGAATTCTCGCAACATATTCAGCAGATGCATCATTACTTCCACTCTTACCTCTTGCACCAGTATATTTATTAAATACAATACCATTACCTAAATAAGCAGCGTTCTTCTTATCATTCACACTTACAAATAATGGATCTACACCAGCAGATACATCACTTGAAAGCATCTTTGATCTAGATAAAGTAAGTCTTGTCTGCACAAAACTATCAATACCCATCTTCACTAACATTTCACCAACTGTATTTTCAAAGAATAAAGACTGTGCACCTGTAGCACCTACTGAACCGATTTCTTCTTTATCTACAAGAATAGTACAGCATGTATAGTCACATACATCCATATCAAGAATTGCAGTTAAAGATGTATAGGCACATACTCTATCATCATGACCATAACCAGCAATCATTGAACGATCTAAACCATAGTCTCTTGCTTTACCACTTGGTACAACTTCAATTTCAGCTGATACAAAATCTTCTTCTTCGATGTCATATTTATCTTTTAATAGCTTTAAGATATTTGCCTTCACTGCATCTTTTTCTTCACCTACTAAAGGCATATTACCTAAAGTAACATCAAGGTTTTCACCTTCAATCACTTTAGCTGCTTTCTTATCTAACTGTTCTGCAGCTAAGTGAATAAGTAAATCAGAGATACCTACTACTGGATCATTATCATCTTCACCAATCACAACATCTACGACAGTACCATCTTTCTTTGCGACAACGCCATATAATGATAGAGGGATAGTTACCCACTGGTATTTCTTTACACCACCATAATAGTGTGTATCAGCTAATACGAATCCTTCTGATTCATATAATGGATTCTGTTTTAAGTCCATTCTAGGAGAGTCAATATGAGCGCCTAAGATTCTCATACCTTCTGTAAGTGGCTTATTACCAATCACAAATAATGCGATATTCTTATCTCTGTTGTTGACATAAACCTTGTCTCCTGGCTTAAGTGTTTCAAAAGAGTCTAATGGCTTGAATCCTTTTTCTTTGGCTAAACGAATAGAATCTTTAACACAAGCACGTTCTGTTTTGTTTTTTGAAATATAATCTTTATAACCTTCATTATATTCCATGACTTCATTGAGATTGTCCTTATACTTTTCCCATGTATTTTTTGCGTACATTTTCTAACCTCTTTTCTTTATATCTCTACAACAGTATACCATGCTGAATAAATAAAGATAGTATTATGAAACTGTTTGCATCATAATTCTATATTTTGGTAGAATGAGGTGAGGTGATAGTATGCATCCTACGATTCTAGAACAGTTTAAAAATGATTTTAAACTCAATGAAAATGATTTATTTATCATACAGTATATTATTGAACATAGTGAAGAGATTACATCTTATTCATCACATCAGCTTGCGAAAGAGACTTACAGCAGCCCTACTGCAATCATTCGTTTAGTAAAGAAGATTGGCTTTAAAAACTATAATGACTTTAAGTTAAATATCCATAGCCTGCTCAATAAATATACACTATCCAATATGCGCATTATGTCTAATGAAGATCTGTATACTATTAAGAATAAACTTGCGGAAATAGAAACAGGTATTATCAACCAGACAAAGGAACATTTAAATTCAAACGCTCAATTTAAGAAAATTGTTGCTACTAGATCATTAAATTTAGTTTAACGCCT
>OLWZ01001037.1_pt1 | contig 13591 bp, 10 predicted proteins | sample 1674011 | NCBI WGS metagenome assembly OLWZ01 (sample SAMEA103958137, study PRJEB25191) | human gut metagenome | biome: human-associated habitat [ENVO:00009003]; feature: intestine environment [ENVO:2100002]; material: feces | place: Germany | collected 2013/2015 | reverse complement strand
AAATAATAGGTTATAACATTATAACAAAGAGCGGCGCGAAAGAAAAAACACGGCCGCCCGGGATGATGAGAGAGAAACCGGGGAAACGAAAGGCAGGATGGAAGAAAGATTGAAAGAAACATCAAAAGAAGTAATCCGGAAAACAGAGAAAGAAAAAAGAGGGGGCTATCTTCTGCTCGATATCGGTGGAACAGAGATCAAGGGATGTGCATCGGATGCAGAAGGAGAGAAAACAAGAATCCGGAAATTTCCGTCACAGGCGCAGAAAAGTGCAGAGAAAATTCTCGACAATTTTTCACGGATCTGTCGGGAACTTCTGAAAGATGTAGACGGCAGTGTGTGCGGTGTCGGCATGGCAATTCCGGGGCCGTTTGACTATGAAAAAGGAATCAGCCGGATGCAGGGGCTGAACAAATACGATGCGATTTATGGCATTCCGTTGGAAAACGAAATCAAAGCGCGTGTGCCGGAACTGCAAGAAGCAGAATTTTTATTTCTGCACGACATCGAAGCATTTGCTCTGGGGGAGAGCTGGTGCGGAACGTGCCGCGGGGCGGAAAAAATCCTGTGCGTCTGTATCGGAACCGGTGCGGGATCGGCGTTTATTGAACATCGGAAAACGATAAAAACCGGAATCGGTGTACCGGAAAATGGCTGGATTTACCGGATGCCGTTCCGCAAATCCATCTTAGATGATTATCTTTCTGTGCGAGGACTGGAGCGGATCAGCCTTGCGGTAATGGGAAAAGTGCAGAGCGGCAGAGAGCTTTCTCATCTGGCAGAGGCAGGAAACATGGAAGCGCAGGAGGTATGGAGAAGGTTTGGTGCAGATGCAGCAGAAGGGCTTTTGCCGGTGCTTACAGCATATCGGCCGGATCTGCTTTTATTGGGCGGTCAGATTTCAAAAAGCTTCCGATGGTTCGGGGCACAGCTAAATGCAGCGTGTGAAAAAAGGGGGATCCGCATTCAGATTGAGCCGGAGACATCCGCCCGTGCAATGGATGGACTACTGTCGCAGCTGAGATTGCAGGAATCGGTGACCTACCGTGCGGCAAAACAGTCGAAAACAGAAAATGAGGAATAAGGAGAAATAAGGAGAAATACGCTATGAACCTTATGATTGACCGGAATCCGGGAGCGCCGCCGCTGTATGCGCAGCTGGAAAGCATCCTGAAACAGAAAATTGAACAGGGAACTTATAAGAGAGGTGATTTTCTGCCGACGGAGAAGGAACTGATGGCGGAATATCAACCCTCCCGCGTCACAGTCCGCCAGGCGGTGACAAATCTGGTGCAGAGCGGTTATGTCCGTGCGCGGCGCGGCATCGGAACAGATATTGTGTATGAAAAGGTTGAGGAGCATTTGGAACGCGTAATCAGCTTTACAGAGGAAATGAAAAAACACAATATCACAATGGAAACAACATACTGCGAAATGGAGCTGGTGCATCCGACGGAGCGTGTTGCGCGGATCCTGAAAATCCCGATAACGGAGCAGTGCTACTGTCTGAAACGTGTGCGCAATGCAGAAGGCAAGCCGATGGTCTACTCCATTTCCTATCTGAAAAAAATCTGTGAGCTGCCGCTTGCGACAGAACCATATATGACATCGCTGTATCAGTATTTATGGAATGTACACGGTATTCTGCTGGAATCCGGCCGCGATACGCTTGAGGCAGCGCTGCCGTCGGAGGAGGTGCAGAGGATGCTGGAAATCAATGCGCAAATGCCGATTTTCATCCGGTCGCGGCAGACCTTTCTGGGAGATGGGACGGTTTTTGAGTATTCGATCTGCTATTATCCGGGAAACCGTTACAAATACACCGTAGAGCTGTAGAAAACGATACTCATTCAGAACGGTGTAAAAGAGCAGCGAAAGTCAAGCGGATATTCGCAATCCGCTTTGCTACTTACTTGATTCAGTTAAAATAAGGTCCTGGAAAATGATAGAAAAGAAGAGAGCAGAGGAATTTATGAACATTCAAAAAAAATACGGAAATTATGAATTACATCCAAGAATGAAGATTGACGGATATGAAAAAGAAATCTGGGATGAAAAAACAGAAATTATCGAGGAGCTGAAACGATCCGTCGGGGAAAAACAGAAAAAGCAGAAAAAATGCATTCTGGCATTTGATCTGTATCCGGGCGTGCGAAAAGAAGAGATTTTTGAGCTGGCAGAAGCACTGCAGCCGGACGTTATCTTTGACAGCGAGGAATGTGCCAAAGATGAGCAGACTCTCCGGAAGGAATTTCATGATTACATCACAGACGATCGTGTCTTCGGAATTATGTGTCACAAAACGATCGATACCTGGTTTGAAAAAGAGAAACTGGAAGAAGGCAAAAGAGAAATCGAAGCAGTGGAGAACGGCCTTATTATCCTCATCGGAACCGCGGCAGAGCTGCTCGCAAAAGCAGATCTTCTGGTTTACTGCGATCTGACCCGGTGGGAGATACAGCTTCGTTATCGTGCGGGAATGGCGAACTGGCACAGTACCAACTGTGATGATCCGATTCTTACCAAATATAAGAGAGGCTTTTTCATTGAATGGCGTCTGGCAGACCGTTATAAAAAAGAACGATATGAGAGATTTTCATATCTTCTTGACACAGAGAAAGAAAATATGCCGGTTCTCGCAACCGGAAATGCCTTTCGCGGTGCGCTCGCCCAGCTTTCAAGGAAACCATTTCGTATGGAGCCTTACTTTGATCCGGGCGTGTGGGGCGGTCAGTGGATGAAAGAAAACTTCGGTCTTGATGCTTCGAAGGAAAACTTCGCCTGGAGCTTTGACGGTGTCCCGGAGGAGAACAGTCTGAATCTGGAAATCGGCGGAAAAGTGCTGAAGGTTCCGGCACAGGATCTTGTTCTGTATGCACCACATGAACTGCTCGGCGAGCGCGTGCACAGCAGATTCGGCGCAGAGTTTCCGATCCGGTTTGACCTGCTTGACACTATGGGAGGACAGAATCTTTCCTTGCAGGTACATCCTCTGACGGAATATATCTACGAAAAATTTGGTATGCCGTACACTCAGGATGAATGCTATTATCTGCTCGATGCGGATGAAGAGGAAGAAACGTTTATCTATCTTGGTCTGAAGAAAAATGTAAATAAGACTGAGATGGAGTGCGATCTTCGCGCAGCGGAGAAAGGAGAAAAACCATTTCCGGCGGAAAAATATGTCAACAAAATCCCGGTAAAAAAACACGATCATGTGCTGATCCCGGCAGGAACCGTGCACTGCTCGGGGAAAAATACGATGGTGCTGGAGATCAGCGCAACTCCGTATATCTTCACCTTTAAGCTCTGGGACTGGGGGCGCCTTGGCATGGATGGTCTGCCGCGTCCGATCCACATTGAGCATGGAATGAAAAACATTCAGTGGGACCGCGATACGAAATGGGTGTATGAAAATATCATCGGCCAGCAGAAAACACTGAAAAAAACAAAAGACTGCGAAATTGAGAGAACCGGGCTGCACAGCCGCGAGTTTATCGACACGATCCGCTATACACTTTCCGCGCCGTATACTGTGTTGATGGATGACACCGTCCATGTGATAAACCTCGTGGACGGACGAAGCGCCCGCATCGAGAGCGTGGACGGAAGGTTTGAACCATTTACGGTGCATTATGCAGAAACTGCCATTGTACCGGCTGCTGTCGGTACCTACCGGATTGTGCCGGAAGAGGGAGAAACCATTAAAATGGTGGCCGCATCCGTGCGGTAAACAGAAGAGAACAGGAAAAAGCTGCAAGGAAAATTGCAACGATAAAAAGGAAGAAATCATAGATGGAAAACGACTGAAAAAATGAAAACAGTCAGGAAAACAAAAAAAGAGAGATCAGAAAGGAATTTGAAAATGGAACGAAAAATTAAAACACTGTACGTGATTCACCATTCTCACACCGACATTGGCTATACGGATCTGCAGGAGCGTGTCATCGACACGCAGGTGGACTACATTCACACCGTATTAAAAATGATGAAGCAGCCAGAATACCAGGATTTCCGTTGGAACTGTGAGGCACTGTTCTGCGTGGAGGAGTTCTGGAAAGAAGCAACAGAGGAGGAAAAAGAGGAATTTTGCCGCCTGGCGTCCAAAGGGAAAATCGGAATTTCCGGAAGCTATCTGAATTTTACCGATCTCCTCGATTGTAGCATAGCAGACGAGAGACTGGCTAAGTGGAAAGCATACTTTGACGCACATCATGTTCCGATGAAAACGGCCATGATTGCGGATATCAACGGAATTTCCATGGGCTATCGCGATGCGATGTTGAACAACGGAGTGGAATTCCTGTTTACGAACATCCACTGTCACCATGGCATGTACCCGCTGTATCAGAATCAGACACCATACTTCTGGGAAAATGCAAAGGGCCAGCGCATGCTGGTATGGAACGGAGAGCATTACAACCTCGGAAATGTACTGGGGCTAAAGCCGGAGGCAAATAATTCCTATATGCAGAAAATGTATACCGGAAAAGAGTCCGGTCTGGAAGCGCCGGTCGAAAAGCTGCACACAAACCTTGTCAATTATCTGAATGAGTGTGAGGAGCAGGGATACCACTATAATTTCATTATTACATCCGTATCGGGTGTATTCAGTGACAATGCGCCGCCGGCTGGTGATATTCTGGAAAATATTCAGGCTTACAATAAAAAATATGGGACGGAAACCGAGATTCGTATGGTTTCCCTGCAGGAGCTGTATGCGGCCATAAAAGACGAGCTTACCGATGCCCCGGTTTACCATGGAGATCTGACCGACTGGTGGGCAGATGGTGTAGGAAGTACCCCGTATGCCGTGAAACATTATAAAGAAGCACAGCACAAATACCACCTGTGTGAGCGTCTTGACAAAAAAGCCGGCGAAAAGTATCCGGAACTCTGGAGGACGGCGCAGGATAATCTGATGATGTACGCGGAGCACACCTGGGGTCATTCCTCCACAATCACCAATCCGTACGATACGATGGTGCTCAATCTCGATATCCGTAAGAACAGCTATGCATCGAAGGCACATGAAGCATCTGCAAAAATCATGAACCGTATCATGAAAGAAAAAGGTGATTTGCTCCGGTATTACAATACGAGCGGAAAAATCCGCGTTTACCCGACCGCAAAAACGGAGGGGCCGCAGGCAGTGGAATTCTATATCGAAACTTTAAATATGCCGGCAGCCGAAGTTAGGGACAGCGAAGGAAACGTGCTGACCTGTCAGGTATCGGAGCATCCGCGCGGACGCAGAATTTCGTTTGTTGATACGTTCAAACCGGGAGAGCCGAAGGAATACACGTATGCCAGAAAAGAAGCCGTTCCGGAAAAAATGAACACACGGCAGTGCTATATGGGAGCTGAGCGTGTACGCGATATTGTAAATAACTACGATGCGGAGACGTACCATCTGCCGTATTATTACGAAAATAAATTTTTCCGTCTTTCTTACCGTGCCAGGGAGGGAATTCAGTCTCTGATTGATAAACGAACGGGAAGAGAGCTGCTCGGAAAGGGTGAGGCACCATTCTTTACACCGATGTATCAGGTGACAGAACTGAAGGATCACGGCTATCTGTGCCGGGAGTATGCAGAGCGCAGTTTAATGGGACGAAACATCCGCGGAGCACATGCGAAACTGTACTGTGCAAAGCTGGAGGACATTGTTGTAGAAGAGCGCGGACCGGTCTTTACTATTCTGCGCCTGCAATACACGATGCCGGGCAGCATCAACACGGAAGTCATTCTGAAGTTCTACGAGGAACTTCCGCAAATTGACTTTACGCTGCGTCTTGGAAAGACCATCTCCATGAATGAGGAGAACATATTCCTTCCACTCAGTCTGAATTTTGACAACAGCAATCTCAGCCTGCGCAAAGGAAAAGAAGCATTCCGCCCGGGCATCGATCAGATTCCGGGAACGTGTATGGAATATTACATGTCGGATGACGGAATCGCTTACACATCACCGGAAGGCGGAGCACTGATCGCGACGCATGATACGCCGCTTGTTTACATGGGCGAGATGAAACATCACCCGATTATGCTGTGTGACGGAAAAGAAGAGAACAACCAGCGGCCGGTTTACTCCTGGGTCATGAACAATAAATGGGAGACAAACTTCAAGATGGATCTGTCCGGTTTCGGAGAATACCGATACAGTCTCTGGTTAAGCAGCGAAAGCGATCCGGAAAAAGCGATGGATGAACTGAAGGAAAAAACATTTGATCCGTACGTGATGATTGTAGAATAGAAAAAATTATACAAAAGACAGACAGGGAATAGAATTCTGCTGTACAGATCAACGAAAAACTGGTTGACAGCGGTGAAAAACGATGTTAACATCTAACTATAAGTTAAGAAACAAATAGAGAGGCTGTTAACAACATGGCAGAGAGAAAATCAGTATCCATGCAGGACCTGGCGGATCAGCTGGGGATCAGTAAAGTAACCGTTTCCAAAGCGCTGAATGGAAAAGACGGCGTGGGGGAAGAACTGAAAGAAAAAATTTTTGCACTCGCAAGAAAATCCGGCTACGTCCTTCCGGACTACGGAAAACGAAGAAGTAAAAAAGTAGGCATCATCATGAGCCCGAGGTTCAGCTTCGGAGATGAAGGAAAATTTTATATGGCGATGTATGAGCGGATCATCTACGAACTGCAGAAAGCATCCTGCTCGAGCATTATGATTTCGCCGACGATGGCAACACTGCCGTCGGATCTGAACACCATACGGACCCGCGGGCTGTTTGACGGTCTGATTTTTCTTGGCATTCTCGACAACGGGGTGCGGGAGCAGATTACGCAGATTGATCTCCCGAAGGTGTATGTGGACATTTACGACCGGACGCACAAGTCGGATTCCGTCATCACAGAGAACGTTTACAGTTCCTACGAGCTGACGAATTATCTGATCCAGCAGGGTCACACGAAGATTGGATTTGTCGGAACGGTAGGAAGCACAACCAGTATTTCCGACCGGTATCTCGGTTATCTGCGGAGCATGCTGGAAGAGGGCATTCACCCGGAAGAAAAATGGATGATTCCGGACCGGAGTGAAGAAGGAACGGCGATTGAACTTTCTTTGCCGGAAGACCTTCCGACTGCGTTTGTATGCAACTGTGATGAAACGGCATTCCGTCTGGTGCGGACGTTAAAAGAGCGGGGAATCCGCGTTCCGGAAGACGTTTCCGTGACCGGTTTTGATGATTCGATCTACGCGCAGCTCTGCAGTCCGCCGCTTACGACGGTTTCGGTTGACATCGATGCGATTGCGCGGCTCGCCGCAAAACGGATGATCAAACATATGAATGAACCGCAGAAGCAGGGCGGCGAGGTGTACCGCATTCCGGGAAAAATTATTTACCGGGATTCTGTCGCAGAGAAACCGAAAAGAGATTGATGCGCAGAAGTAAAGTTGATATGGTAGAATTACAATTTATTTCATCGAAAGGACGAAAAAACAATGAAAGAGACATTACCAAAGTCTGTCCAGGATCTTATTTTAAGCCTGAGAGAAAAACTGAAAGACGAGCCGGAAATCGTAGATATGTTTGAACGATGCTATTCCAACACCCTCGATACTACCGTGAAGAAAATGGAGGATGGCAGCACCTACGTCATCACCGGAGATATCCCGGCAATGTGGCTGCGTGATTCCGTAGCACAGCTTCGCCCGTACCTTGTTCCGGCACAGAACGACCCGGAGCTGGCTGATCTGATCGCAGGTCTCATCCGCCGGCAGTTCATGTGTATCAACATCGATCCATACGCAAACGCATTCAACGAAGGACCGAACGGCAACTGCTGGGAGAAGGACGAGACCGATATGGGACCGTGGATCTGGGAGAGAAAGTATGAGATCGATTCTCTCTGCTATCCGCTGCAGTTCTCCTATCTGTTCTGGAAGAACACCGGAAGAACGGATCAGTTTGACGAGGTTTTCTGGGAAGGTGTTGACAAAATCCTGACTGTATTTGAGACTGAAATGAATCACGAGGAGAAATCCCCGTACAGCTTCATCCGTAAAAACTGCTCCTACACGGATACGCTTTCCCGCGACGGAAAAGGTGCGCAGGTAAAATCCGGCATCGGCCTGATCTGGTCCGGCTTCCGTCCAAGCGATGATTCCTGCCGTTACGGTTACCTGATCCCGTCTAACATGTTTGCGGTTGTTGTTCTGAATTATCTGAAAGAGATCGCGGATTTCGTCGGCGGGAAAGAGGAAATTGCAAAGAAAGCAGAAGAGATGGCAAAGACCGTAAAACAGGCCATCGAGACTTACGGTACCACCCATATCTGGGGACTTGGCGATGTTTATGCTTACGAGGTAGACGGCTTTGGCCAGTATAATCTGATGGACGACGCCAATGTACCGAGCCTTCTGGCTATGAGCTATCTCGGCTACGAGCCAGAAAGCCAGGAAGTGGCTGACAACACAAGAAAGCTGATCTTAAGCGAGGCAAACCCGTTCTACTATTCCGGAACAAAGCTTTCCGGAATCGGAAGTCCGCACACACCGGTCCGCTACGTATGGCACATCTCCAAAGCCATCGAGGGACTGACCGCACCGACAAAAGAGGAGAAACATCAGATGATCCACGAACTGATGGCAACCGACGGCGGTACAGGACTGATGCACGAGGGTGTTTTCGTAGATGATCCGACCGTTTACACCAGAGAGTGGTTCTCCTGGGCAAACGCAATGTTCTGTGAGCTGGTAATGCAGTATTGCGGATATGAGATTAAGAAATAAAGATGAAAAAATAAAGATGAAAAACACGAAAAGAGGAGGCTGTGCTCAGTGCACGGCCTCCTCTTTTACCTACACCACAGAAAACTGTCTGCGACAGCCTTCACTGAAAGGAGAGACAGCAGTGGGGAGAATACTGCTGTCCCAGGGGAATATGGGATTTTCATCCCGCTTCTTTTCTCTGCCCACGGGGTATTATACACAGTTTTTTGCGATATGTAAAAGATATAATTGATATGAAAGATATAATAAATTGGCATGATGAAGAAATGTAAAAGAATCTGAGCATCAGAAAATCTTAGGAAATCTATAGGGATTTCTTTGGAAAAGAAGAAGCGGAATCCTAAGAATGTTTTGGTAGAATCCTCTTATCAAGTGAAGATGAGAGAGGAAAGAACATGACCTGGAAAAACGAGAAAAAATCAAAAGCATTACTTGTGGTATTCGGCATTTACCTGGCGCTACTTGTCTGGTGCATTTTATTCAAATTCGCTCTGCGCCCGGAAGAAATTCCGCACCTGCGGGGGATTAATCTGATTCCGTATGCGGCGTCGGTTGTGGTGAACGGGAAAGTGCAGATTAGTGAAATTATCGAAAATATGCTGGTCTTTCTGCCGTTCGGCCTCTGCATCTCAGCCTTCTATCCGGACAGCGAAATCCAGAACCGCATTCTCCTTGCATCGGGACTGAGCCTGTTTTTTGAGGTGACGCAGTATATTTTTGCGATCGGCGCGAGTGATATTACGGATGTGATCGATAATACGCTTGGCGCGGTGATCGGAATTCTATTGTATCTGGGGATGAAAAAAATCTGGAAAGAGAAGACGGGAAAGATCATTACCATTCTGGGAGCGGTGCTGGAAGTGCTGTTTCTGGCGTTGTTGTTTTTTACGTTTGCGGCGAATAGGATGTTTTAAGATTGGAATTCAGGAAAGGATAGTGTATAATCGAGAAAAGGACAAATTCCGAAAGCAGGTGTGATGGATGGAAAAAGTAATCAGTATAGGAAAACAGAATTTTGCATCCTTAAGGGAAAACCATTATTTCTTTGTGGATAAATCTCACTTCATCAAGGACTGGTGGGAAAACGGGGATGAAATCACCTTGATCACCCGCCCCCGCCGCTTTGGCAAGACACTGAATATGAGCATGCTGAACTGCTTTTTCTCTAATAAATATGCCGTCCGGGGCGATCTGTTTGAAGGACTTGGCGTTTGGGAAGAAGGAAAATATCGGGAACTTCAGGGAACATATCCGGTGATCTTTTTGAGTTTTGCAGCCGTGAAAGCAGATCAGCTTTCGGAAGCGAAAATCCAGATCAAACAGCAGATTGCGAGAGTATATGAAGAAAACCGGTATCTTCTGGATGGGGATCTGCTGAGCGGAAATGAGAAGAAAGCATACAACGAGGTCAATCTGCATATGGGCGATGCGGAGGCCGCAGCGGCACTCAATAATATGAGTATGTATCTGGCGCGGTATTACGGCAGAAGAGTGATTATTCTGTTGGATGAGTACGACACGCCGATGCAGGAAGCATATGTCCATGGCTACTGGGCGGAATTTACAACGTTTGTGCGGAGTCTGTTTAATGCGACGTTTAAAACGAATCCTTATCTGGAACGTGCGATGATGACCGGAATCACGAGGGTTTCGAAAGAAAGTATTTTTTCTGACTTAAATAATCTGCGTGTGGTGACGACGACATCGGATCTGTATGCGGACTGTTTTGGATTTACCGAAAAGGAAGTTTTTGCATCTCTGGACGAGTTCGGAATGGGAGACAAAAAGGACGTTGTGAAGCAGTGGTATGATGGATTTATCTTTGGCGGACACCGCGATATCTACAATCCATGGTCGATTACCAATTATTTAAAAGAAAAGAAACTGCGCCCGTACTGGGCAGATACGAGTTCGAACGGTCTGGCAGGAAAGCTGATCCGCACCGCCTCGCCAGAAATCAAAGAGTATATGGAAGATCTACTGAACGGACAGGCAGTCACGGTGAACTTTGATGAGCAGATGGTGTTTGAACAGCTGGATTACAATGAAAATGCAATCTGGAGTCTGCTGCTCGCGAGCGGTTATCTGAAAGCGGAAGAGGTGGAGTATCGCGGAATTACTTTGAAGCCGTGGTATCAGCTCCGTATCACCAATCTGGAAACGGTGAGCATGTTTGATGATATGTTCCGCGGATGGTTTGAAGCATCGGAAGCTGGGTACAGCAGCTTTGTGAAAGCACTGATGCAGGGCGATCTGGAAGCGATGAATTATTATATGAATAAAGTGTCACTTGCAACATTCAGCCATTTTGACGTTGGCGGAGAGAACAGTGAAAGTCTGGAGCCGGAACGATTCTATCATGGCTTCGTCCTGGGACTGATGGCAGAGCGTGCGGAGTGTTATCAGATCCGGTCGAATCGGGAAAGTGGATTTGGACGGTATGATGTGATGATGATTCCGAAGAATAGAGAAAAAGATCCGGCGATTATTATTGAATTTAAAGTCTGCAGCCGGGTAAAAAAGGAGACACTGGAAGATGCGGTGCAGGAGGCTTTAAAACAGATCGTGGATAAAAAATACGACGCAGAACTGGTGGCCCTTGGCGTGCCGCAGGAAAGGATCCGGCATTATGGGTTTGCATTTGCGGGGAAGAATGTGTTGATTGGAGCATAGCAGGAAAAGAAAAATGCAGCCGCGAATTTCAATAGGAGTTCGTGACTGCATTCCTTTTTTGTGAACAGAAGTATGGTTAAAAGAGATGCAGAAGCACCATATAAGAAATTGTCCCGAGCAGAATAGAGATAAGTGTCTGGTGTTTCCATTTGTAGGTGATAAAAACGACCGCTGCTGCGAGCAGTTTTGGTAATGCGGCAGAGAGACCGCCGGATGGGATATCTTTCATACAGTAGACAATCAGAACTGCCATGATGGCTGACGGCAGTGCCTGGCCGAGGCGCTCGAGGGAGACGGGCATTTTACGGCTGCCGGAAAATGCAAGAAACGGGAGCACACGGAGTACGAAGGTGATCACGGCGGAAACGGTGACGGCGGTCAGAAAGTAGGAAGTTGTCATGCGAGTTTCTCCTTTCTCTGAAACAGAAGTAAAAGGGCGGATACCATCAGCAGTGCCGGGAGCATGAAGTGGTTTTCACCGAAGATCAGCAGGCAGAGGATGCCGATGCCAAGACCGGTGAGCGCCGGAGTGTGCTTCTCTGCTTTTTCCCATTGATCGATGAAGATGATGAGAAACAGTGCTGTCATACAGAAATCGATGCCGGTCAGGTCAAATGGAATGATCTGGCCTAAAATGCCGCCAAGAACCGAACCAATCATCCAATAGCAGCGGCTGAACAGAGCGACGAGGAACATGGTGTCCTCTTTTTCTTTTTTGGGAAGATCTAAGGTACAGTTTACGGCGTATGTTTCGTCGGTCATGGTGTGAATCATGTACAGTTTCCGCCGTCCCATCTGTTTAAATTCTTTCAGGAAGGTAAGGCTGTAAAAGCTCTGGCGGCTGTTCATCAGAAGTGCGGTGAGGGCAATCGTGATGAGAGATGCGCCGCTGGAAAGAAATGTAATCAGGACGAACTGGAATGCACCCGTGTAGACTGTCAGACTCACCAGCAGCGAATCATACCAGGGGAAACCGGCGGATGCCATCATCATGCCGTAGGCCATGCTGACGAAAACGTAGCTGCAGAAAATCGGGATGGATTTTATGAAAGCCGTTTTTAAAGTAGTAGAAGAAAATCGTTTTGTCATAAAGTATCCTCATGTGAAAATAATTTGGAGATTGATGTCGAAATTAAATTTATCATACTATTCAAAACATAGTGAGTCAATAGGAATATAGAAAAATAAAATTTGGTTTTGCAATAGTTACAAAACGGGGTGCCATTATTTGGAATTGTGCATATAGAAGCGAAGAAAAAGATTTGCTATACTAAATCTGTATGAGGGTTTTTATTACGATTTACAAGAAATGGAAAGGGGATTTTTACTTATGGCAATCACAGAGACAAAAACAAAATATGGACAGGTTCATGGTGTGCAAAAAGACGGCTACACGGTATTCCGCGGCGTTCCGTACGCAAAGCCGCCGGTAGGCGAAAAACGATTCTGCCCGCCGGAAGAGCCGGCGTGCTGGGAGGGCGTTTATAAGGCGGATCATTTCGGATGCGTCTGCCCGCAGACCGAGCATGAGCCGGACTCCTTCTATGGAAAAGAATTTTATCTCGATCCGGAATTTGGTATGAACCAGAGTGAGGATTGTCTGTACTTAAACATCTGGACACCGGCAAATGCAGCGGATGAAAAACTGCCGGTTGCCTTCTGGATTCACGGTGGTGCATTCATGCATGGATTCAGCCACGAATCCGAATTTGATGGAGCTGCTTACTGCGAACGCGGAGTGATTCTCGTTACGATCAATTACCGTCTCGGTGCTTTCGGATTTTTGGCACATCCGTGGCTGTCCGAGGAGAGCGGTGTCGGAAGAAGCGGAAACTACGCGATTCTCGACCAGATCGCAGCACTGAAATGGGTAAAAGAAAATATCGCAGCATTCGGCGGCGACCCGGAAAATATCACCGTATTCGGCCAGTCCGCGGGATGTATGAGCGTACAGACACTCGTCAGTTCTCCGCTGACTGAAAACTGGATCAGCAAAGCCATTTTCCAGAGCGCCGGCGGCTACGACACCGGACTGAACCGCGATATGCCGCTTTCCGAGGCAGAAACCATCGGCCAGGAATTTGTGGAGCTTAGCGGAGCAAAAACACTCGAAGAACTGCGTGCGATTCCGGCTGAGAAAATTGTGGAGCTACAGGAGGAG
>OLWZ01001025.1_pt1 | contig 13701 bp, 10 predicted proteins | sample 1674011 | NCBI WGS metagenome assembly OLWZ01 (sample SAMEA103958137, study PRJEB25191) | human gut metagenome | biome: human-associated habitat [ENVO:00009003]; feature: intestine environment [ENVO:2100002]; material: feces | place: Germany | collected 2013/2015 | reverse complement strand
TCGATTGGGAAACCGTTTTTTGATTCTTTCTGCTCGCTTTCGGTTCTGAACCGGGAGCCGGTGTTAAAGGCAGAGTTGCTTCCCGGCGATCTCGAGCGGTATCAGAAGCTTCTGCAGTCGTTAAAGGCCACACCGGACAGTCTGCTGCCTTTGCGGATTCCGGAGATGGAAAAAGAGATTCTGCGAATGTACGGCTACCATGCGCACCGGGTGAATCTGCAGCGGGATCCGATCGAGGCCGCCTGCGATATGCTCTCGCAGAATCTTGATGAAGAAATTTCTCTCGAAGAGCTTGCCCGGTCACTCCAGATCGGTTATGAGACGTTTCGAAAAATATTTAAAAAACAAACCGGCGTCTCTCCTGCACGGTACCGCACCAGGAAGAAAATGGAGCAGGCCCGTATTCTTCTCGAGGGCGGCGTACCGATGAAGGAAATTGCCGGTCTTGTCGGATATGGCGATGTCTATGCGTTCAGCAAGCAGTTTTCCCGGTTCTTTGGATTCCCGCCTGGAAAGTACCGCGCACGTCTTCACACGGATGCGCCGGATTTAGAACAGTTTTAAGATATCGTCCACGGTTTTACGTTTCGGCTTGTCCGGGTTGATGGCACGGTAGCCGACAGCAATGACAGCACCAAGAAGCTCATTCTCCGGAATGGAGAGGGCTTCACGGATAGCTTTCTCATCACGGATTCCCATAATCAGAGTATCAAGGCCGAGTTCTCTTGCGCGCAGAATCAGGTTTTCGTCGTGCAGGCCGAGATCGTAATAGCCCCAGCCGTTTCCAACTTCGTTGTCTGGTGTGCCGTCCTGCGTAAATCCGGAGCGGTCTTTTACGAATGCTGTTACGACAAGTGCGGCTCCCTTTGAACTCTTCTGATTGAATTCTGGAAGGCATTTTGCGGAAAATTCTTCGACTTTCTCCGGTGTTACAAGGGCATAGTACCGTGTTGTCTGTGAGTTTTTCCAGGATGGTGCCTGAATCGCTGCCTGTACGATCTCCTGGATCTGCTCTGCGGTTACGTGCTTCTCCGGATCAAACGCGCGGATGCTTCTTCTTTCTTCCAGCAGTTTTGTAAATTCCATGGTGTATATCCTCCTTTTATTTATAAAGCCTCGTAATCTTCCCGTGAAAAACGGTGGTACGTCAGGCCGAATTCATTTTCTTCGACACAGTAACAGTATTCATCTACAGACGGGTCTGAAAAAGAAAATACATGGCCCATCTCATGCTCCTCGGATGCGTTTTCTTCCACGGTAGTATGCATTTTCTCTGCATAGGAAGAAAAGCAGTTTCGAACCTGTTCCATTGTGTTTCCAGGCGTTGTGATCACCTGCAGAAGGTTCTGCAGGAGCTCCGGAACAGGGATTTTCTGCTCGATATAAGAACATCCCTCCTCCGGGATTTCCATACAGTAGCGGTCCTTGACCGCTGAAATCGCAAGTGTTCCAAGACGCGGCTGTACTTCCTTACAGAACGCGGCAAGTGCCGCATCCAGGTCTTCTGTTTCGTCTAAAGAGAGGGAACGGCGCAGGGACTCCGCCGGGTAGTAAAGCTTCATCGTACCGCCCTCATAGCCGATCTTCACCTGCCATTCCCGAATTGTATCGGTAATATGTTTTTCCAACAGTTTTGCTGTCATGTTTTCTAAGTCACCTCCATTGTGCTGCATGTGCAAAAAAGCACAGTATTATCATCGCACGAATTGTCTTCTGTTTCAAGAAAAAATTTTCTGTTTTTATGTAAAGAAACCCACAGCCCACTCCGCCAGAAAATCTGGATCGGAAGGGGCTGTGGGTTCTTATGATCAGAAGAATTTTTCAGTCATCTTGTTCTGAATTACTCTTCGTCTTCGTTTTTCTTTCTGCCGCGGAGTTTGAATCCAAGTCCGCCGGCACCAAGAGATGCAACTGCCATGCTTACCCATCCCCAGATGTTGGTAGCATCACCGGTCTTTGCATTATCGCTCTTCTTGGAAGTAGAAGTATTGGATACTTTATTACTTGCAAGCGGAGTAAATGTTGCTTTCGGGGTGCTTGTCGGGGTCTTCGTCGGCTGCGTCGTAGGTATTGTGGTAGGAGCAGTCGTCGGGGTTGTGGTTGGTGCTGTCGTAGGTGTAACCGTCGGAGTCTCAGTTGGGGTTACGGTCGGGGTTACGGTTGGGGTCTCTGTAGGAGTAGGAGTCGGCTCTTCTGCTGATCTCTTCCAGGTGAAGCTAAGATCCTGATATCCCAGTGAAGAAACTGTAATTTCAAAGGAATCGCCCTCTGCGAACGGTGCTGCATCTGTCTTTAAGGAACCATCCTCATTGAACAGTACAACAGCTCCTCTTCCGCTTGCTGCATATGCTTTTCCATTTACAGTAACAGAGGTAATGTTCTTCAGATAATCTGCAAACTCTTCATCTGTTGCATCCCCGTTCTTAAGCAGACCCGGTGTTGTCGTATCTTCGTTAAATGCTGCCGGCATCTCTTCCGTGTAAAGGATAAAGTCTGCGGAAAGATCTGCATATTTACCATTCTTATCGCTGACAGTCAATGTATAAGAACCTTTCTCTGCATTCTTGAAGTACAGAGTATCACCGGACACGGTTCCCGTCAGACCTTCTACTGTATAGACAGCATCGTAATCATCCGGCAGGCCTTCCAGTTTAACAGAAGCATTTCCAGATGTGACAGACGCATTCTCTACAGAAAATTCATATGCAAACTTAACCGGTACATATACATCTGCGTCGACTTCGTAAATTCCCTTGCTGGTGTAATAGGTAATTTTGTTGATGGTCTGTCCCATCATGCTCTTGTAATGTTCCGAGGAGGTCGGGCAGTTATGAACACTTGTCGTAAATCCAGTGCTCCATGCCAGCTCAGACACTCTCCAGATATTCTCCAGATGACGCATTCCGTAATCGTTGCCCTCTTTTGTGCTGACAACAACACCATATACGGTATCTTCGCCTGCTTTGATGGTATCAGTAAGACCATCCAGATCCAGCTGATAATCACCGTATTTGCTGTTAGTGGAGAGCTCTGCCGTTACATTTTCCAGCTTTGCTGCCTCGGTTCCCTGAACAGCACCAAAGGTTACATTGCCGTCTGCATCTACAGATGCTTCTTTGTAATAAGATGGAACCTCATGTAAAGTGTAATATGCATAGCTTGCATTCTCATACAGTGCATCTTTTCCGGTATACGTTGTGGTGGATGTCTGTCCACGGTTGGTAACGGTGATTTCTACAGAATCCTCATCTGTCACTTTCGTGTATTTGCTAAGATCCATACCCTCTGTTACTTTTACCGGGAAGGTAATACCTGTGATATCGCTTCCGTCTGCATTCACATGATAAGATCCGCCGGAAAGAGACGCGGTTCTTGTTTTATTCTTTGTTGCGGAAGTAAACGCATCTACCGGAACATCATTATGAACCTCTGCCTGATAGAACGCTGCATACGGAATATTCATTAATACATACTGGGACTGCAGAGCTTCGATGGCTGCATTCAGATGCTCGGTTGCTTCATCTACGGTTCCCTGGCTCTGTTTTTTCTCCAATGCTTCTTTTGCTTCTGCCAGTTCTGTCTGCATATTATTCCAGGAAGTTTCCGTGTAAAGATCTTTATTCAGTGCATCTGCCTTTGCAATTGCCTCTTCCAGTGCTGCTGTGCTCTCTACCGGATCAGCTCCTACAATATTCGCTTTGGTTGCTTCAAAAGTGTAGGAAGCATCTGCATAGCCAAGTGCATGAATCGTAATCTTCCAATAACCGGTTCCATCCGTTCCCTCCGGTAAAGTGCAGCGCAGGGAATCGGTAAGGCCAAGCTGGATTCCCATTACTTTATGCATCCAGTTATCTGCTGCGAATTTTGTTCCATACGTTGCTTTTGCATTCGTATAAGTGGAATCATCACCGTAATAAGTCCAGGTTACGGTCTGCAGATTAGCAGCCAGATCGCCGTAATCTCCCGTTAAATCTACGCGAAGGAATTCTCCATAAGAACCATTGGCTTCTTTCACGGTCAGTCCTACGGTCTCAGCATCCGGAGCTGTCTTCAGCGCCTGATCTTTGATTCCGGATTCACTTCCTGTTGTTCTTGCAGAGAAGGAGAAGCTTCCATCTGCATTTTTCACTGCTATCTTCAGACCGTTTGTGTTTTCTGTTACATCTGCAACCAGGCCTGTATAGCTCTGCAGTTTATTTTCAGAAAATCCACCGGAAAGTGTTCCGCCGTTTTCTACCACAACATACTTTTTGCAGAAATCTTCGTAATCATCTTCCGAAACTTTTACAGGCACATATTTCAGACCTTTTACTTCATAATGATCAATCTGGCTCTTATCGTAAGTTACGGTCTCGCCGTTGGTCAGAACTGCCGTGGTTGCTGCGGTATAATATGCCACATCATAGGTTGTGCCATCTTTCATGTAGATAGTTGCTGCGCACTGGAAGCTTCCTCTGTGCAGTCCATGGTTTGTAGTCGCACGGGTTACAACATCAAAAGCGCCTTTATCACTTTCTTCGCGACTGTCAGTTTCATCCGAACCAGCGTCGCTTCCTGCCGCCTGAACTCCTTCTGCTGCCCAATACTCAGCCCAGGTAAGACCTGCATATACATATTTATATGTTGTTTCTTTCTTCTCATAAGTAAAGGAAAGCGTCTTGTAACCTGTTGCAGTTACTTCGATTTCAAATTTATTTCCTTCTGCAAAAGCGGCAGCTGTCAGATCAAGCGTACCGTCTTCTTTGATCAGAATTATTTTCCGTTTTCCAGTTGCTGCATATTCTTTTCCATTTACTTTTACCGAAGTGATGTTCTTGATATAATCAGCAAAGTCATCTTCTGATGCATTCTCTGCTTTTACAAGCGCCGGAGCACTTCCTTTTTCGTTGTAAGCAGCCGGCATTGCATCTGTATACAGAGTAAAGCTCTGTGTCAGATCTGCATAAACACCTTTTTTATCATGAATCGTCAGAGTATACATTCCTTTTTTCGCATTTGCGGAATAAGAAATGGTATTTCCGTCTACTGCAAATCCATCCAGACCATCTACGGAATATTCTGCATCATAATCAGCCGGAAGTCCGGTTACGGTCATCGTTGTCTTTCCAGCGGAAAGAGAAGCGTCTTCTACGGATACACTTGATTCAAATTTTGTTGGAACAAAAATATCATTCACTGGAATCGTGTAGATTCCTTTGCTGGTATAATAAGTAACCTTATTGATATGCTGTCCCATCATGCTCTTGTAATGTGCAGAAGAAGTCGGGCATCCATGTACCTGTGTTGTAAATCCAGTTGACCATGCCAGCTCTGTTCCGCGCCAGATATTTTCCACATGACGCATACCATAGTCATTGCCTTCTTTCGTGCTGACAATAACACCATAGATCTGATCGGTTCCAACATCAATCGTGTTCTCCAGTCCGTCGAGATCCAGCTGATAATCTCCATAGCTTGATTCAGTCATAAATTCCGGAGATACATTGGTCAGTTCAATTGCAGTTCCAACTGTTTTTCCAAAAGAAAGAGAGCCATCTGCATTTACCGTTGCTTCTTTGTAGTAAGAAGGTGCTTCGCTTAATACATAATATGCATAGTCTGAGTTTTCAAATAAGGCGTCTTTTCCAGTGTATGTCTGTGTAGATGTCTGACCACGGTTTGTTACTGTAATACTTACAGAATCAGAATCTGTTACTTTCTTAAATTTGGAAAGATCCACTCCTGTTACTTTAACCGGGAAGGTAATTCCATTGATTGCACTTCCATCTGCATTGGTATGATAAGAACCACCGGCAAGAGTGGCTGTTCTTGTTTTGCTCTTCGTTGCGGAAGAAAATACATCCACTGGAACAGAGTTGTTTACATCTGCAGCATAAAATTCATCATACGGAATGTTCATCAGAACGTAAGCCACCTGCTCAGTTGGAGTCTCGGTCGGGGTCGCTGTTGGGGTTGCGGTTGGCGTTGTTGTCGGGGTCGCCGTCGGAGTCGGTGCTTTAACAAGGCCTTTTACTGCAGTATTCAGCGCATCTTTCGCGGTATCAACAGCGCTCTGGGATTCTTTTGCAGAAAGAGCAGATTTTGCTGCGGTAAGAGCAGTCTGGACAGCTTTCCAGGAGTCTGCGGTGTAGTCAGCTTCCTTTAATGCTTCGGCATCTGCGATTGCTTTTTCAAGTGCTGTGGTGTCTACTGCTTCTGGAGTCGGGGTTGCTTTTTGGGTTGCTGCAAGAGCTGCGGTTTTTACTGCATTCGAAGTTCTGGTTGCACCCGATACAATATCCCATCCTTCAATGTTTTCAATCGTTGCATCTTTTCCAAGAAGTTTCGTTTTGAATCCTTTGCTGTTTGTAGCTGCTTTTTTGAAATATGTGGCATTCTCTGTATTGTATCCAGAGCCAGGCGTTACTGCAATGTCAGAAAATTTGCCGTCTGCAACTGTGATTTTGACATTAACGTCATATTCATCCCATGCATTCTCATCCTCATCGTCTTCTGCAGTTCTGGTAACATGAGCCGTAGACTCATAAGTGCCATCTGCCAGCACGCCACTTGTAGCATCCGCCAGTGCGGTTCCCGGGAGCAGGCTCATGGTCATGGAAGCTGCCATTACGGCTGCTAATGATTTTTTCTGAAGTTCTTTTCTTTTGATCATAACTTCCTCCTTTTTCCTTTTCCACAGTTTTGCAGGAAAAACAGGGGCAAAACTGTTATTTATTATTATATTAGCTTATACTAATTAATAATCGTTTTAACTAACTATAAAACATTTTACTAATTTTAGATCGTTTTGTCTAACTCTTAACTGAGTATTTTTTCTCAAAAGCGCACAGATACTGTTTATTGAGATTTTTTATTATTAATTTGTATGTTTCTTTGAAATTTGCGGACCGATTTTTGTCTCCGCACAGATAAATGGTACTAGATGTGCAGTACCTACCGCGAAGAACTCTTCCGTCCTTCGCGTTTTACTGCCGAAAGAATGCGGTCAGAAAGGATTCCGATCAGCATTCCGGTGATGACTCCGGCCACGAGAAGCGCCGGCAGATAATAGAACAGTTTGCGGTTCTGCACCACGAGAGCCGCCACGCAGATCTGCGCGACATTGTGCGTCACGCCGCCTGCAATACTTACGCCGGTGATACTGAATCCTTTGATATGTTTCAGTAAGAACATCACAAGAAAACTCAGGAGTCCGCCGGCAAGACTGTAAAGAATGGACATTCCATTTCCGAACAGATAGCCCATCAGAAGAATGCGGGCAACGGAAATCATCAGGACTTCCCCGGCCGGAAGGAAAAAGAGACCGACAACGACAACCAGATTGGCAATACCAAGTTTAATGCCGGGAACGCCGAGGTTGATCGGGATCAGTACCTCCACGTAACTGAAAATCATGGCAAGTGCCATCAACATGGCGCATAAGGCAATTTTTCTGCTTGCAGTGCGACTGTCTCTCATAAATTCCAATTCCTTTCTTCTAAGCTGGTATTATTTTACAATCACATCCGGCGCATCGTCGGCGTCGTCCGTTGTGGATCCGTCACTTTCTACCTCCGCAACCAGCTTATGCGGCAGGCACACGATCGTCTCATTTACCCGGGAAATCGTACCCTGTCTTTTGCAGTAGCCGTCCGGGCAGTCAGCTTCTTCCATATGGGCACTTCCGTTTTCAATCACCAGGACATTCGTTCCGTGACCCGTCTGAATTTTCACGGTCTGATTTTCTGCGAGTGAATACGTTCCGTAGACCTCGCCGTCCACCGTGACTTTCATGGTATTTCCATTTTCCGTTTTCGGCAGCCGAAGCGCCAGGGCAAGGATTCCAGCCAGGAGCAGAACGGCGCCTGCCAGAATCAGATCTTTTTTCTTCATATAGTTTTCCTTATTCTGAATCAGATGCCAGCCCATAACAGCAGTGTCAGCAGGAATACAGCACGGAACAGCGTAAAGAGGATTTCATTTCCGTGAAGTTCCTTTACCCCGCAGCGGATATTGCCTTTTGGACACGTATCAATACATTTCTGGCACTGGAAACAGTCGCCGGAGATTTCCACGGATCCATCGGATGGCAGTTCCACTGCTGACGGGCACTGTCTCGTGCAGGCGCTGCAGCCGCGGATGCAGTTTTCGCGTTTCCGGTGCAGAGTAAAGAACGGCAGGATCGGAAGCAGAGAAAAGACAGCTCCCATTGGGCACAGGAAACGGCAGAAAAAGCGCTCCTCAAAGAACATGCCGACCAGGATCAGCACCAGAAGAACAATGCCTGGAATATAAGAGGAAAGTCGGAAATTTCCCGCATGCAGCATGGAAAAGACATCCCACGGGCTTGTTCCTCTTGCTTTCTGATAAACTCCTGCAAAGCAGCAAAGAGCAATCAGAAGCAGAATGCCGTATTTGATCAGTACCAGTTTTTTTGCCAGCTCCGGTTTGATGCATCTGGGCTTCTTTTTACGTTTCTTACAGATTATACCATAAATTGCGTGCATTGCATCCCCCAGACTTCCAAAAGCGCATGCAAAACCGCAGAAAAATCTGCCGAAAACAATCGTAAATGCACAGACAAGGAGCAGAGCCGACACAAACGCGGTCATCTCAATTTTTTCACCCTGTCCAAGCTGCGTAAAAATGTATTTCACTCCGTTAAATGCAGCGGTAAATACTGACGGAAGAAACAGGAAATATAAAAGCTGGATTCCGGCACGCAGGCAGGAAACGATCTGTTTTCTCTTCTTTGCCGGTAATGTGGATAGATCTAAATTTTTCATGTTATTTCTCCGCCTTTTCTATTGCTTCCTGCGCCGCATTTCTGATACCGGTGGAGCTGAATGTTGCTCCGCTGATCGTATCAACATCGGCGGACTGTGCCTCAATAATCTTTGGAATGATCGCCTCCGCGTTTGACAGATACGCACTGTCCTCGCCGTCGGCGGATGTGATGGCAAGATCGGTAATCTGGCCGCCCTCTACGGTTACTTCAACTGCAATGATGCCGCCGAAGCCGTCAGCTTCACCGTCATACGTACCGTCCACGTACTGCCCTTCTGCTTCTGCTGCTTCACTTGCAGCCGTATCCGCCGTGTTGGATGCAGCTGCTGCGGCCTGCAGATTTTCCTTCTGAAGCTGGGTCGTCTCAAGCTCTGCCGAGAGCCGCGCAATCTGATCCTCTTTGTCTCTTTTATCGAGTACGGTATTGTAGCCGATCAGAACAGCAGCAATGACAGCGACATTCAAAAAACGAACAATCAATTGTCTCATCTGTTTTCCCCTTTATTGCGTTACTTTCGCAGCATCCAGCGCATTCCGGCATGCCTCAAGAATGGCTTTTGAGGAGCAGGTTGCACGGGAAACGCTGTCGATGTTCTCAAGCGTTCCGGTTTCCAGAATCTGAGCGGAAACGCCTTTGATTTTGGAGGTTCCTTCGGATGCGCGGCGGATGTAGGAGGCATTCTGACTGTCTCCGTCACCGGTGATGTTGCTTAACGCTACGATTTTATCGTTTTCAATTGTTACCGTCACGGAAAGCTGATAAGCGGTAAAATCTTCATCTTCATCCGGCTCGCAGACGGCAATCGCTGTGTATTCGCCGTCCTGATAGATCTTTTGTTCCGGAGTTTCCGTCGGTGTTGGTGTTGGCGTCTCAGTTGGCTCCGGGGTTTCGGTCGGGGTTGGTGTTTCCGTCGGTGTCGGAGTTACCGTTGGCGTCGGGGTTGGATTTTTCTTTTCCTCAGTTACGCGTTCTGCCTCTTTTAAAGCTTCCTCGATTGCCGCAAGAATTCCCCTGGAGCTGTAGGTTGCGCCGGAAACGGTGTCGACTTCCAGTGTCTGGTTTTTCACAACGTCCTTTGCTGTCTGTTTTGCGCGTTTTAAGAATGCTTCGTCATCTTCACTCTCGGTCACGAGAATTGCCTTGATCGTCTCATCCTGAATGACAACTGCCGTTGTAATGTCTCCCAGATAGCCCTCGCCGGTTCCGTAGTAAATGCCTTCCTCGTATGGGAATTTTCCTTCCGGAATCGTTGTGGTTCCGCCGCTGCTCGTTCCGTTATCCGGAACGGTCTCGCCGTTTGTTGCTTTCTTCGCATTTTCCAGCGCCTGTTTTACTGCGTTCTGGATGCCGCGGGAGCTGTAGGTCGCGCCGGAAACGAGATCCACATCGGTTTTCTGGCTGTCCACAATGCGGTCGGCTACGACTTTGGCACGGCTGAAGAATGTCTCGTCATCTTCGTTTTCCAGAATCAGTACCGCTTTGATCGTCTGATCCTGCAGGGCTACCGCCACTTTGATGTCTCCCTGGAAACCGGCGGCCGTGCCGTAATAAATTCCGTCCTGATAAGGGAAACTTCCCTTGGATGCAGACGAATTGTTATTGTTCTGATTATTATTCTGGCTGTTATTTCCGTTGTTTGTATTGCTCTGGCTTCCTCCGTTTGTACTGGAAGACCCGTTCACTGCCGCCTGACTTAAGGCACTCCGCACAGCTTCAATAATACCGCGGGAGCTGTAGGTCGCGCCGGAGACCGTATCCACATTCGTACTCTGTGTTGAGATAATCGTCGAAATCAGAGAGGAAGCACTGGAAAGGTAGCTTGGCGTATCGCTGTTTTCCACAATATCAATCGAAGCAATTTTTCCGCCGCTGACAACAACGCAGACTTTCATTGTGCCGCCAAATCCTGTTCCGGTTCCGTAATACGTTCCATCCCGGTAGGCAGCCGGCTCTTCAATTTTAGATACTGTAACGGTTCCGCCGGCAGAGGCTCCTGATGCGGATGCCGGTTCTGAAGTGTCCTCCTGACCGGTCAGTGCATTTTTCACGGCTGCAAGGATACCTTTTGAACTGAAAGTTGCACCAGAAACCGTGTCCACATCCACACTCTGGGATGCAATGATACGGTCGATAACTCCCTTCGCACGGTTCAGGAAAGCTGCGTCCTCGCCGGGAGCGCTTACAATCGAGATCGACTGAATCGTTTTGTCTTTCAATACGACAGAGACTGTAATCGTACCGCCAAAACCTGTTCCGCTTCCTTCGTACGTTCCGTCCGCCAGCTCAAAGCTGCCGGAACCGACGGCTGCGACAAGTTCTGCTTCGGTATCGGTTGTCCTTTTGGTATCGTCCTTCTTTTTTGTATCATCTTTCTTTTCCGCTGCATCGGTATCCTGTTCCGGCTCCGGTGTCACCAGTGCCTCCGGCTGCTCTACGGCGTAAACCGGTGCAGTGTAGCCGTTCAGCGAAATACCGGCGCAGGCTGCTACGATAATTGCCGCGAGAGCCGGTGCAAATGCTGTCAGTTTTTTCCATTTTCCCATGGTTATGTATCACCGTCTTTCCTGATAATGTTTGTCTCGTGATCGGATGTGAAATCGTCAGCAATTCCTTCGGTTACATACAGAACGCCGTCCGCATCCTCCAGAATGGTGTCAAATTCATCGCTGTGTGCACGCCAGTATTCGGCCGCCTTGTCCTTCCCCATGATGAAAAGAGAAGTAGAAAGGCCATCCGCCAGTGTTCCGTCAGCACTTACGATCGTCACCGACACCAGACCGTTATTTGCCGGATGACCGGTCGATGGGTCGATGATGTGATGATATTTCATGCCGTCCTGTTCGAAATACCGCTCATAGCCGCCAGAAGTAATAACCGCCCGGTCGGCCGTCGAGAGAATGCCGAGATAATCATCCTCCGCTTCCGGACTCTGCACGGCAACACGCCATTTGCTGCCATCCGTTTTCGTGCCGACAACCTGAACGTTTCCACCGAGGTTGATGAGCCCGCTCGTCACACCGCATTCCCGGTAAATATCCGCAATTCTGCCGGATGTATAACCCTTTGCGATTCCGCCGAAGTCGATTTTCATGCCGTCCTTGGCAAAGCTGATGGATGCGCTGTCCTTGTCGTAAAGAATGTCATTGGCATCGGTCAGCGGAAGGAGGCTTTCGATCGTCTCATCCGAAGGAATCGTATAATTTCCGGTTGTAAAACCCCAGGCGTCCATGATCGGATAAATTGCGATGTCGAAAACGCCGTTTGTGCTGTCATACAGATCCAGCGAGCGTTCCAGCAGACAGGTGGTATCCTCCGATAAGGTTCCGCCGCCGTTTGCATTGATCTGCGCTACTTCACTCGTCTCCTCTCCGGTCGACAGAAGTGCATCCAGCCGCTCAATCTCCTGCTGCGCCTGATCCACCGCCGTTTCTGCATTCGGACCATAGGCAGTGACCGTCATGTACGTATCCATCGCAAAAATATCTCGGCTGCTCGATGCATCTGCGGCATCGGAAGAAGCTGTGGATGATGCGGATTCCTGCGTGGAATTCTCTTCCGAAGCGTCAGAACTGCTCGAAGACTCCGAAACAGACGCCGGCTGTGTCTGACTTTCACTGCTCTCCGGCTGCGCTGCTGTCCCCGCACCGGAACATCCGCCGACCGTCATCACCATGGCAAGACAAAATGCTGCAACAATTTTCTTTTTCATAAATAAAACTCCATTTTTTCTTGTGTTAGGAAATTCTAACTTTGGTATTATAACATTAACTCGTAACTTACGCTATGAATTACTTGATAAAAGTTTTTCAATTAGCGTTCTGCATCTGATAAATTTTCTCATTTTATGTACTCTAAATCAAGTGGATTTTACTGGAATTCAAGCACCGATATACAAAAAGCCCCCACAGCCGCATTACTGCGGCCGCGGGGGCTTTTAGAAATAACATTTTCAGAAATTACATATGATCATGGCAGGTACGTGCAATTACGTCCATCTGCTGCTCTTTTGTCAGGTCGATGAATTTAACTGCATAGCCGGATACACGGATTGTGAAGTTTGCATACTCCGGTTTCTCCGGGTGCTCCATTGCGTCGATCAGTTTTTCGGTTCCGAATACGTTTACGTTCAGGTGATGTGCACCCTGCTCGAAGTATCCGTCCAGAACGTGTACCAGGTTCTCGGTACGCTCTTCGTCGTTGTGGCCGAGTGCGCCCGGGTTGATGGTCTGGGTGTTGGAGATTCCGTCCAGAGCGTCCTCATACGGCAGTTTTGCTACAGAGTTCAGGGAAGCAAGAAGTCCGCTCTTCTCTGCGCCGTAAGACGGGTTAGCTCCTGGAGACAGAGGCTCACCGGCTTTTCTTCCGTCCGGCAGAGAACCAGTTGCTTTACCATATACAACGTTGGAAGTAATGGTAAGGATAGAGGTAGTCGGCTCGGAATCACGATAGGTATGGCAGTATTTCAGTTTGTCCATGAAGGTACGAAGCAGCCATACAGCGATCTCGTCTGCTCTGTCATCGTCGTTGCCGTATCTTGGGAAGTCGCCGGTTGTCTCGAAGTCAACAGCCATTCCTTCTTCGTCACGGATAACTTTAACTTTAGCGTATTTGATTGCACTTAAGGAGTCTACTACATGAGAGAATCCTGCGATACCGGTTGCGAAGGTACGTCTTACATCGGTGTCGATCAGAGCCATCTCTGCTGCTTCATAGTAGTATTTGTCATGCATGTAATGGATCATGTTCAGAGTTCCAACGTACAGATGAGCCAGCCAGTCCATCATAACGTCGTATTTCTTCATAACCTCATCATAGTCCAGATACTCGCTGGTGATCGGCTGATATTCCGGAGCAACCTGCTGTTTTGTCTTCTCGTCTTTACCGCCGTTGATAGCGTACAGAAGGCATTTTGCAAGGTTTGCACGGGCGCCGAA
>OLWZ01001015.1_pt1 | contig 13737 bp, 11 predicted proteins | sample 1674011 | NCBI WGS metagenome assembly OLWZ01 (sample SAMEA103958137, study PRJEB25191) | human gut metagenome | biome: human-associated habitat [ENVO:00009003]; feature: intestine environment [ENVO:2100002]; material: feces | place: Germany | collected 2013/2015 | reverse complement strand
AAAACCTAAAATGGATGGACGTTTTATGACAATGATGCTAATACCCAAAAAAGAGAAATAGGAGGAAGTTTTTATGGCAAATAAAAATAAAAAGAAAACACATAAAGGTATTGCTAAAGTTTGTAAAGTAAGACCAGGTGGAACAATTAAAATTGGAAAACCAGGATCTAGACATAATACTGGTGGAAAAGATACAAAATTCAATAGAAGTTGTAGAAAAGGATCACTTCTTAGTGAATCAGATTACAAAAGAATTAAAGATAATTTAGGAAAATAAGAATTAAGGAGGAAGAAACATGCCAAGAGTTAAAGGTGGAACAATACATAGAGCTAGACGTAAAAAAGTAATGAAACTAGCTAAAGGTTATTTTGGAAGTAAACATAGATTATATAAAACAGCTAAAGAACAAGTTATGCATTCTTTAAAATATTCATATAGAGATAGAAGACAAAGAAAAAGAGATTTCAGAAAATTATGGATTACAAGAATAAACGCTGCTTGTCGTATGAATGACATTAGTTATTCAAAATTTATAAATGGACTTAATATTGCAGGAGTAACAATTAACCGTAAAATGTTATCAGAAATTGCAATTGATTCTGAAGAAGCATTTAGTGATTTAGTAAAAGTAGCTAAAGATGCATTAAATGTAAATTTAAAAGAAGAAAAAGTAGTAAAAACTTCAACTAAAAAAGAAACTACAAAGAAAGAAGCAAAAAAAGAAGAAAAAAAAGAAACAAATGAATTGGAAGATTTAATCCAAAAATCATTCGAGGAGGAAAGGACATGTTATGAAAGAATGGATCAAGTGATCAGCCTGTCAAACTATATGCAAGAATTATTGTATCACGATTATGGAGTAGATATAAATCGTATAATAATTATTCCAAACGGAATGAGCGACAAGATAAAAGAAGAAGTTGACCAGAAGAGATTACGAAAAAAATGGCACTTGTACCCAGAAGAACAAATGATTATTTTTGTCGGACGGTTAGAAGAGATCAAGGGAACTCATTTCTTGATTCGAGCCTTTCAATTAATTTTACAAGAAAGCCCCAATTGCCGTTTATGGATAGTTGGTGATGGCGATTATCAAAATTCTTTCTCCGAAGCCAATCCTATCTTCTCCAAAATAACTTTCACTGGTTTCGTTGATCAAACCTCGCTTTTTGAGTTATACCGTTTAGCTGATGTCGGTGTCGTACCTTCCCTATTCGAGCCTTTTGGTTATGTACCTGTCGAAATGATGATGCATGAATTACCCATCGTCGCAACCGCCACATCCGGGTTGAACGAGGTCGTAGACGAATCTTGCGGATTGAAAGTACCATTAATAGTATCTCCTGATAGTGTAGAGATCGACACCTCCCTGTTAGCGCAGAAGATCGTCTACCTATTACAGAACCCGAAAGAAGCGAAACGACTCGGGAAGAACGGTCGCAAACGGTATTTGGAGAAATATTCCTCGGAAGTATTCGGGAAAAACATGATCGCATTTTATAAATCCTTATTCCAAGAATGTAAATAATAATCAACGAACCTGATACTATATGGATACGCTCAATCAAATCGACATATCGATCATTATCCCGATATATAACGTGGAGAAATATTTGACGGTTTGTATCGACTCGTTGAAGAACCAAGGTGGCCTTCGTATGGAGATTATATTGGTTAATGATGGCTCGACTGATTTGTCAGGGGAAATTGCTGATGAATACGCTAAAAAAGAGGAGCGTATCAAAGTGATTCATCAAGAGAACGGGGGAGCATCCGCAGCCCGCAACGTTGGTTTGGATATTGCCACGGAAGAGTACATCGCTTTTTTAGATAGTGATGACTGGATTAAAGATGAATCATTATCTCTTTTATATGATGAGGCGGTGAAACATCATGCCGATGTCGTGATGGGAAATATGTGGCTATGTCATCAAGACGGAAGTATGGATAAACCTTTTAAATGTATTTCCAACGGATCTATAAAAGAATTGCTTTCCGGTAAAGAAAGTTTCATAGAATTAGTCAAAACTTGTTTCTATTTGCCCATGCCCTTCAAATACATATACAATAGGAAATATCTGCATAAAATACAGGCTCGTTTTGAGGAAGGCATCATGCATGAGGATGAGTTATGGTGTCCCATCGTCCTTTGCCAAGCGGAGAGGATGGTTATCACCAACATTGAGTTTTATTATTACCGCCAGAACGAAGAATCGGTCATGCATACGACAAGCCTAGCCCGAAGGCTGAAATCATTATTTCAAGTTACTGAGGGATTGATTAAATTCTCTGATCAATTTGTTTCCTCTAAGACGAGCGTTGACTTGAGAAGCTGGTGGTATGTAAACATCCTCAGGCTTTATTCTAAGGCATTCACACTACTTCCCAACATAAAAGATTCCTCATACATAGTACACAAACATTATCTGGATCGATTTTGGAGGGATTGCGGGCAAATGATTCCGGAATCTATACAAAGATGCAGAAATTATTACTACAAGGCAGAAGCCGGGCTGAAAGAATATACGGATTGGCGTGTGTCTGATTGGGTAGCAGGCGTAGATTGCCAAATAAAGGCTGGTAAAAAAGTGATGCTCGTATTCAACACGATAAATGGGGAAGATCTACAGTTGAAAATAGAGGATGTACCCGTTGATTGGGTGATAACCACCGACAGGAAATATTTCCAACAGGCGACTATAGTCGTTTTCCACCTTCCCACATTGCATTATGAGCTAGAGAATGATCAGGATAAGCTGGAAGGACAAACATGGGTCAGCTGGCATCTGGAGTCCGAAAAGGATGATCCGGGAATCAACGATCCGGAAATAAGCGAACTATTCGACCTTTTGATAAGTGACCCACAAGATAGCGAGGGTGAACAACATCCATTGCTAAGACTGTGCCGAAATTATGTAAATAATGGATAGAATTCCATTCACCGCTATAAGTTTTGAGCAAAAAGAAGAGATCACGAGAAAAAATAACCTAGTTTTGTAACTAGGCATGATTGAGCGAACGTATCGCTCCAAGTGTTTAACCTTAAATCGGAAGAATAATGAAATGGATAATCACAATACCAGCGATCCTCCTCTTTGCGTTAGCGGGATGTGGAAAAGATAAGCAATCGACAAATGAGCTTATCACTGTTGATGTTACGGTAAGTTACCCTAAAAAAGAACTAATTCTTCAAGATTTTATGGATGTCGAATATATTCCTTTGGAAACAAAGGACGATTTTATTTGCCAAGGTCTTGTCCTAGCAATCGGAAAGGATATTATTCTTGCCAGAAACCGAATCAGAGATGGAGATATCTTTATCTATGACAGAAAAACGGGAAAAGGATTAAAAAAAATAAATAGAGAAGGGCAAGGTGGAGAAGAATATACGTTCATCCAAAGAATTGTGCTTGATGAAAAACAAAATGAAATATTTGTACTCGATCATTTTTCAAGGAAAATATCAGTATATGATTTAGATGGGAATTTTAAAAGAAGCCTTAAACGAGGTGATGAACTCTATTTCTTTCATTTATACAATTTCAACCAAACAAGTTTAATAACTAATAATTATTGGGTAACAGACAAGCCTGCTTTTACTATTATATCTAAACAGGATGGAACAACCAAACAAATCCAGATTCCATTTAAAGAAAAAATATCAATGCCTGTAAACTATTCTGATAAAGCAAAGGATATATATTACAACGTGATCCCTGATAACTATAATCCTATAATTCCCTATTTTGATTGTTGGGTACTTGTAGAACAATCATCCGATACAGTATATAAGTACCAATCAGACCATAAAATGATACCGATTATAGCAAGGACCCCATCCGTACAATCCATGAATCCGGAAGTATTCCTCTTCCTAGGGATTCTTACTAACCGCTATTATTTTATGGAAACGGTTAAAAAAGAATATAACTTCGAGACACATGAGGGATTTCCCACTACAGACTTATTATATGACAAACAAGAAAAGGCTATTTTTGAATATATTGTATATAACAACGATTATTCTGAGAAAAGAGCGGTGAATATGAAATCACTTCCTGTAGACGATAAAATCGCATCTTGGCAAAGTATCGAGGCTTCCCAGCTCATTGAGGATTATGAAAAAGGGAAGTTGAAGAGACGATTAAAAGAAATTGCCGCAAGTTTAGATGAAGAATCCAATCCGGTAATCATGTTAATAAAACACAAAAAACAAACCAATCCCTAATGGTTATGAATCCAATGGAGGCTGTCTCTTATAATACAAAAATTGAGAAACAATTATTTTTTTTGCCGATCGGATTGACGAAATAAAGGGTGTGAGTTCTTTGATCAAAGCGTTCCATATGGTCTTAGAAGCTCATCCTAATAGTCGTTTGCTGATAGCCGGTAACGGTGATTATACAAGGGCCTTCCAAGAAGCAAAAAATATTTGACCACATGCATAGATTCCTTGATGTACCAAGGCGATCTGCACTTGGAGATTGTCTTGGTGGATGATGGCTCGACCGACTTATCCAGAAAGATCGCTGACGAATACGCTAAGAAAGAGGATCGTATCAAGGTGATTCATCAAGAGAACGAGGGAGCGTCCGCTGCCCGTAACCCAGGTTTGGAGATTGCCCAAGGTGAGTATATCGCTTTTTTAGATAGCGAAGACTGGATAAGTTGGAAGGACAAACATGGGTCAGCTGGCATCTGGAGTCCGAAAAGGATGATCTGGGAATCAACGACCCGGAAATAAACGAACTATTCGACCTTTTGATAAGTGACCCACAAGATAGCAAGATAGCGAGAGGAAACAACATCCATTGCTAAGCCTTTGCCTAAATTATGTAAATAACGGATAGAATTCCATTCACCGCTATAAGTTTTGAGCAAAAAGAAGAGATATCGAGAAAAAATAACCTATTTTTGTAATTAGGCATGATTGAGCGAATGTATCGCCCTAAGTGTTTAACCTTAAATCGTAAGAATAATGAAATGGATAATCACAATTTCAGCGATCCTTCTCTTTGCGTTAGCGGGATGTGGAAAAGATAAACAATCAACAAATGAACTCATCACAGTTGATGTTACAAAGAATTATCCTGAAAAGGAATTGACACTACAGGATTTCATGGATGTGGAATACATCCCGTTGGAAACAAATGATGAGTTTGTTACCCAAGGCAAAGTAATGGCCATTGGTGCAGAAGTTATATTAATAACCAACTGGGCCAACGACGGGAATTTGTTTGTTTTTGACAGAAAAACCGGCAAAGCCTTGAAGAAGATAAACAGGAAAGGGCAAGGTGGCGAGGAATATGTAGGTATTACGGAGGTTGTTCTGGATGAAGCAAACAAGGAAATATTTGTTATAGCCTATACCGGAAGTAAAATCTCTGTATATGATCTATACGGAAATTTTAAAAGGAGTTTCAAAGCCGAAGGTACGGAATCTCATATAAATACATTTAATTACGACCGGGATAATTTGATCTCTTATGTACCAGATAATAGTCTGGAAAACCCGTCAAACGCCATACCTCCATATTATTTAATCTTTTCCAAGCAGGATGGAAGTATCACCCGGAAAATATCAATTCCTTTTGATGAAGTTAAAAGCCCGGTCGCAAGAGATGGGGAAAACTGGGAGAACTGGGCCGCTCCAGTACCAACCGCCATGTATCAAATAGTTCCAGATCATACCAATTGGGTACTTATGGAGACATCATCCGATACCATATACCACTATTTGCCGGATGCTAATACGACAATCCCCCTTATCGTAAGAACCCCCTCCATACACTCCATGGATCCTCCTGAAGTATTTCTTATACCAACCGTTTTTACCGACCGTTATTATTTCATGAGCCTGTTGAAAGCGGAATTTAATTTTGAAACAGGGAGAGGGTTTCCAACTTCCGGATTGATGTACGATAGACTGGAAAGTTCATTATTCATACCTAAAATATACAATGGTGATTATACCAGCAAAAGAGAAGTGGATATGACGTCGAGACCTTTAGATCCGGAATTCGTAATCGGACAGTCATTGCAAGCCCACGAACTTGCCGAGGCTTACGGGAAAGGAGTACTGAAGGGCAAACTGAAAGAGATTGCGGCTAAATTGGATGAAGAGTCCAATCCGGTGATTATGCTGATAAAACATAAGAAATAAGAACTAAGAACTAAATCATGTCTATATCCTAATGTTTTAATTTATGCTAAGATCGTTTCCACATTATCAGCAATTGGATTCTATGGACTGTGGTCCTAGCTGCCTCCGTATGATCGCCAAGTTCTATGGTCGTGTGTACTCGATCCAGAACTTACGGGAGAAAGCCTTCATCACACGGGAAGGGGTCTCTATGCTCGGTATCAGCGAGGCGGCGGAGGCGATCGGGTTCCGAACACAGGGCGTGCGGATCACGGTGGAGGAATTGGAAAAGGAATGTCCCCTACCCTGCATACTGCACTGGAACCAATGGCATTTCGTGGTTTGCTACAAGATAAGGAAAGGGAAGTTCTACATAGCGGACCCGGCGGCGGGACTTATCACCTATACGAGGGAGGAGTTCAAGCGGTGCTGGGTCAGTACCAAGGTGGACGGGCAGGATACCGGGACGGCGCTCTTGCTGGAACCGGGGCCGGAGTTCTACGGGATGGAGGACGAGGGGAGAGACAGGAAACGTAACCTCGGATTCTTTTTCCGATATATATCGCCCTACAGGCGGGAGATGGCACAGCTCGTGCTGGGCATGGTGACAGCCAGCGTACTGCAACTCATCCTGCCTTTCCTCACGCAGAGCTTGGTAGATACCGGTATACGGGACAACAACCTAGGTTTCATAACCTTGATCCTTATATCGCAATTGGTGATCTTTATCGCCAAGCTATCCGTGGACTTCATACGGAGCTGGATATTGCTGCACGTAAACACGAGGATCAATATCGCCTTGATCTCCGATTTCCTCGCCAAGCTGATGCGCCTGCCCCTGCATTTCTTCGATACCAAGATGGTGGGCGATATCATGCAGCGCATCGGAGACCATGACCGCGTCGAGGCTTTCATGACCGGGACATCCATCAATACGCTCTTCTCTTTTGTCAACTTCATCGTGTTCGGGTTCGTGCTCGCCTACTATGACTGGACCATACTGGGACTCTTCTTGGCGGGTAACGGCTTATACGTGGCGTGGGTACTCGCCTTCATGAGATGGAGGAGGGAGCTGGACGTAAAGCGTTTCTCGCAAGCGGCCGGGGAGCAAAGCAACCTATTCCAGCTCATCACCGGAATGCAGGAGATCAAGCTCAATAATTGCGAGACTAAGATGCGATGGAAATGGGAACGGATACAGGTAAAACTTTTCAAGATAGGGATCAAGGGGTTGGCGTTACAACAATATCAGCAACTCGGGGCGGTCTTTTTCAACCAGACCACGAACATACTCATCTCCTTCATCGCGGCGCGGGCCGTCGTGCAAGGGGATATGACGCTGGGTATGATGATGTCGGTGACCTACATCGTGGGGCAGCTCTCTTCGCCTATCGAGCAATTGATCGATTTCTCACGATCCCTACAGGACGCGAAGATCAGTCTGGAGCGGCTCGGCGAGATACACGGGAAGGAGGACGAGGAACAGGCAGGCGGGATAAGGCTGAATGTTCTTCCCGATGACAGGACGCTACGGCTGGAAAACCTCAGCTTCAGCTATGACGGCGCGGACCGGGATTACGTGCTGGAGGATATCAACCTGACGATACCCCATAACAGGGTGACCGCCATCGTGGGGGCCAGCGGGAGCGGAAAAACGACGATCGTGAAACTCCTGCTCGGTTTTTACAACCCCAACAAGGGGGATGTGAGGATCGGCGATACCTCCCTCAAGAACTTGAATCCTCACGTATGGCGTAGCAAGACCGGTTCGGTTATGCAGGATGGTTTTATCTTCTCGGATACGATCGCCAACAACATCGCCCCCGGCGAAGAGGTGGTGGACAAGGAACGCCTGCTGCATGCCGTGACGGTGGCGAATATCCGGGATTTCATCGATTCTCTCCCGTTGGGCTATAATACGAAGATCGGCATGGAGGGGAACGGAGTGAGCCAAGGGCAGAGACAGCGTATCCTGATCGCCCGGGCGGTGTACAAGAATCCCGACTTCATCTTCCTTGACGAGGCCACGAACGCTTTGGACGCCAACAACGAGCGGGAGATCATGGAGCAGTTGCACGCCTTCTACAAAGGACGGACGGTGGTGGTCGTGGCGCATCGGCTAAGCACGGTACGTGACGCGGACAAGATCGTGGTGCTGGACAAGGGACGCATCGTGGAGGAAGGGACGCATCAGGAACTCACGGCCTTGCGGGGGACTTATTATAAGTTGGTGAAGAACCAGTTGGAGTTGGGGAATTAATCACTTAACAATCTAAATATGCAAATACCATGAAAATATCAATGTACACATTCCTATTTGAGATAGACAGTAAATTTTATGCATATAATACATTGTCTAATGCCTTGATCGAAATAGCAGAGGATACATATAAGATTTTATTAGTCAACAAGAATAGACATACACCTTTACAAGAGAAAGACTTGGGATGTGATGAACTTTATCAAACTTTGAAAGAAAACCATATGATCACTGAAAATGATCGGGATGAGTTCTTACTGTATAAAAGTATTATCCTAGCAGGACGCTCCATCAATATCTTAAATCTAACGATAGCTCCAACCATGGATTGCAATTACTCGTGTTCTTACTGTTTTGAAAATTGCAAACGTAATATTTATATGACAGAAAAGGTCATAAGCTCAATTATTAAATTCATAGAACAATATGAAAACATTAAAAATATTCACGTAGTTTGGTTTGGAGGAGAACCTCTTCTAGGCATTAAGCAAATAGAATCACTTTATCGTAAGATGATTCTGATTCCCGATAAAAATTATTCTTTCTCAATAATCTCTAATGGGTTCTTGATATCACCGGATATTATAAAACTCTTTAAGGAGATGAAGTTACAACACATACAAATTACGCTAGATGGATTAAAAGAGACTCACAACAAGATAAAATTCACAAAAAATGAAAACGATACTTTTTCTAGAACTATAAAGAATATAGACTTGCTAGCATCTTCTGCCCCAGAAATACGAATTAGTATACGAGTAAATATGAATAAAGAGAATTCTTCTGAATTTATAACTTTATATTCTTTCATATTACAACGATATAAGAGCAACCCATTGATTGGAATTTATCCTGCTTTTATAACATCTACTTCTTCTAAATCAAGTTCTTCTTGTTCTTTACTTTTCAATAGACAAGAGAAATCTGAGTTTATACAACAGCTCTACTATGACAGAGGTATCGTAACCAATTTATGTGGATATCCAGATTCCTCTTTTACAGAATGTTCTATTCGAAATAAACACACATTTACAATAGATCCAGAAGGATACTTATATAAATGTTGGGAAATTATAGGCGATCAAAAATATGCCATAGCAAAATTGGATTCAGAAGGAACTATTCAATCCATAGATCAGAAAATTCTTAACCGATACCTCTATGCCGCAGATCCACTGGAAGATAAAACATGTTCTAAATGTCCTTATCTTCCTATTTGTTTTGGAGGTTGCCCCCATAAACGGATAGAAAATATATTTAAAGATAAACATTATGATACATGTACATACCTTAAGGGTTCTCTCAAAGAATTTATAAAAATTCATTTGTCACAAAATAGCTGAATAAGATTATAATAAAAAGGCTATTTATTTAAAAACTTAATATCATTGCGTTATGAAAAATTTTAAAGTGATTGAAAAAAGCCGTCTAAATGAATTTACAATGGCTAAACTTATAGGAGGACGGCCTTGTAACGAGCGTAATACAAATTGTGGAGCAACAGGATACTCATGTAATGCGGCTTTTGGCATTTCTGATCCATGTGGAAATTTTCGAGATGGTACTAATTGCCCTAGAAACTATGGAACTTGTTCTCCCAACATAGAAGTGTGCCCTGAACGTCGCTTACCTGATTTGCCGGTACTAATGAATATATAAATTTATGAAATCTATTATCATTAGTATTATCCAAATTCTTTTTTTGGTATCTCCCGTTTCTGCATCGGAACGGGAGACCGACTATATTGTTACGTTTTATCCTGAAAGTGGATCTATTCTTCAAAATATCTCATGTAAAATAGTTTTTACAGCGGAAGGAATTGACAAGAAAAAGATATCCATCACTGGAGTAATTATAAATGAGAGAGGGGATACGGTTCAATCCGTGAAAACGCTATTGCCCGGAATAGGCTACTTTCATATTTATGCAAATCCAGGAGAAAGATATATCTTAAAATGCGAAAATCGAGATAGAATCCGTAAGAATTTTTATTTGCCAATGATGAGTGAAAATGGCTTTGGTCTTAAAATAATTGAAAATAAAGAACAATGGCTCTTATCCGTTATCAACTCTTCGAGGGAAGTGCCAATGAAATTATTATATTTAGTGGCCCAATCGGAAGATTCTATTTTTTTCCAAAAAGTCTGGAATCCTAAAGATTCTTATTTAGTTTTTGACAAAAAACATTTTCCAAAAGGGATATCCTCGTTCGCTTTAGTAGATTCTATGAAGAATCTATTGTGTGGCCGTGTCGTACTAAACATACAAGAACAGACTGATTTCCAGTCATTGCCTCCAGACTTCCGAATGGGATTGCTTCCACTTAAGAACCAAATAGATTCAGATCCCTCACGATTGAGTTTGGCCTGGGATTTAATAGCTATGACATTAGAGGTTACTCCCATTAAAAACTTATCACAACCAAATCCGGATATATGGAAAACCGTAAATCTCGATGAAGTTTCTATTATCGCAAGCATGAGAAGAAAACAAAAATATAATGGATTGTATTCTGGATCTTTGCCATCCAGTCGTGTAATCTATCGACAAAACATAGAACAATGGCATATACAGGATATGAGGTCCTTACTTTATCTATTGGGGAGTGTTAACATTTCGTGGTATGTAGTAGATCATGTGTATAAGGAATGTGTGTTTATTCAAGATTATGGAGCCATTTCATTCCAAACGGATCCTGTAAAAAATTATGAGCCACCTTTATTTGTCGTTGATGACGTTCCATATCAAAATTATGATATACTTTCGTTTCCTGTGACCGAAATAGAAGAAATTTTTATCCTAAAAGGTGTTGATGCTGCTATATACGGTCCAAAAGGGAAAAGAGGGATTATCGTAGTTACCACCAAACGAAATAAACCACCTTATGAAAAATAATAAAGATATAGAGTTACGTAGCGAGGAGGTACAGGAGGTGATGGGGCAAGTGCCGGCCTGGATCGTACGGTGGGGGATAACGCTGTTATTCCTCGTGGTCGTAGCGTTGCTGGTGGGGAGCTGTTTCTTCAAGTATCCTGACGTGATCACGGCTGACATGACATTGACGGGGCAACATCCCGCAACGGCGGTGGTGACACGGGCGGCGGGAAAGATACAGGAGCTGCTCGTGAGGGATAATCGTCCGGTAAAGGAGGGGGATTGGTTGGCGGTCATAGAGAACCACGCCAGCATGGAGGATGCTATATACCTAGAGAAGGCGTTGGAACGATCCGGGATGGACGTGGATAGCCTAGACAAGGCATTATTGCGATATAAGGAACTGTCACTGGGTGATATGCAAGCGGCTTACTCGGGACTACTGTCGGCGCTCCATGCCTGCGTCAATTACAGGGAGATCGATTATTATCCGCAAAAAATGGCCTCCATCCGCAAACAGATAGCGTTGTATAAGGCTTACTATAACGAGACCGAACGGCAGCGGAAGACCCTCTCGGAGCAATTCGCCTTGACAAGGCGGCAATACGCCCGGGATTCATTATTGTATAGCCGGTCCGTGATTTCCTCCTACGAGCATGAGACCGCACGGGCTTCCCTACTGCAAAGCCGTTATTCGCTGGAAGGGGCGGCAGCCTCGGCCGAGAATCTCCGGATACAGATCGGGGAGCAAGAGCAATCCTTGCTGGATCTGACGCTGGAGCGGAGCGAGAAAGAATTTACGCTACGGCAGGAATTACAGACCGCCCGGGAACAATTGCTGAACAGCATGAACGAGTGGAGGTTGCGTTATTGCCTCATCGCCCCGGTAGGGGGTGTCGTGACTTTCACCAAGTACTGGAATGAGAACCAATATATCCCATCCGGAGAGGTGGCTTTCACCGTCGTGCCGCAAGGCGAGGGCCGGCTGGTGGGGAAGGTGCGCATACCGATAGCACGCTCGGGAAAAGTCCGGAGAGGCCAGCGGGCGATCGTCCGTTTCTCCAATTTCCCGGATCAGGAGTTTGGAGTGGTAAACGGCGTGGTATCGAATATCTCATTGGTCCCCACCGACGAGTACTATACGGCGGATATCGATTTTCCAGAGGGGCTGAGAACCAATTACGGTATCGACCTGCCCGTCTCGCCCGAGACGCAAGCCTCTGCGGAGATCGTAACGGAAGAATTACGCCTGATCGAACGATTCTTCCTCCCGATCAAACGGATCGTGAAAGAAGGATTTTAGTGTAATATTATCCTTTCTTTCCTATGCGTTTATCACAGATGTCACGAGTGACAGAGTCCGCCGCAGACTCTAGTTCCACGATATCCACCATCATAGCTGATTTCATGGTTGATAGCATCTGGCGATCCATATAGTTCAGTAAGGCGACAACCCATAGTAAACCGACTACGATCCAAGGATATAATTTCTTATTTTTCATTTGATTGAGGAAAATAAAAAGGAAAACAAAGCCTTAGAAACATCAGGAGCCACGGTTGTGACCCCTGATGTCAATTGACCAATTTTCAGTATTTTAGATAAAGTTATTTAGAAAGAATTTCGTCGCAGAGTAAACTACATTTGAGAAGCATTCTAGGAATGTGGAACGGACCTTTGAATAGATTGCCTTTGGCAGATTGAGAGAGACTACCATCGAAGTGTAGGTAGCCATACCATTCCCCATATTCTTTGTCGGGGAGATGATTAAATGTGTAATCGTTTATTAGTTTGTGCATTTCGAGATATTTGGCGTCGCCAGTCGCTTGGTAGGCGTAAAGCGTAGCGATAACCGCCTCGCATTGTGGCCACCAGAACTTCATGTCGTGCCAATACTCTTGGGGAGGGAAGTTTTTGCAATCCTTGAAATAGTTGATTCCGCCGTACGTCTTATCCCAGCCCCAGTCCCAAGACCAGTTGAGGATTTGTAAGCCCATCTCTTTCAGTTGAGGGTCCCATCCTCGGTATTTGGCCTCTTCTAAGATAAACCATGCGGTCTCGATGGAGTGGCCGGGATTGATGGTACGCCCGGCGATAGAGTCGATAAACTCACCGTTGGGTCCTACTGTCTCCAAGATAGCCTTGAATTCGGGATGCATGAAATCACGGCGTAGCTCGGCTATGGAATCATCGATTTGTTGTGTAAGTATGGGATCGTTTATGGCCTCACGGATGCGTGCCGCCGTATCGATCAGTATCATGCAGAAAGAATGGCCTTTCGCCACGAGACCTTCACGAAATTTAGGCTCCAATAATCCCGGGGTATTCTTATAGTGTAATACTTGCTTGAATAAGTTCACGGCCTTCTCAGCATAGCCTTTGTCGCCTGATGCCAATGCATAGTGAGCCATAGCGATCGCCGCGAAAGTCTCGGAGAATACGTAACGGCGTTTACGTACAG
>OLWZ01001000.1_pt1 | contig 13906 bp, 7 predicted proteins | sample 1674011 | NCBI WGS metagenome assembly OLWZ01 (sample SAMEA103958137, study PRJEB25191) | human gut metagenome | biome: human-associated habitat [ENVO:00009003]; feature: intestine environment [ENVO:2100002]; material: feces | place: Germany | collected 2013/2015 | reverse complement strand
CACTGGAGGATGTGAAGAAGGGGGCAGCATCACTCGAAGAATTGGTTGCACAGCTTACGGTAGAAGAGATGGCCGATCTTTGTGTCGGAACCGAACGACTGGAAGAAGGCGGTAATGTAATCGGGTCATCTTCTGCATGTGTGCCGGGAGCAGCAGGGGATACGACGTCGGCACTGATCGAGAAGCGGAAGATCCCGAATCTGATCCTTGCAGATGGACCGGCAGGATTACGGTTACAGACACATTTTAAAACGGATAAAGAAGGCAATAAATTACCGGGTGGGGAACAGTTCGGAATGGAAATTGCACCGTTTGCGAAAGAGCAGCCAGAAGGAGCGCAGGATTATTACCAGTACTGTACGGCAATCCCGATTGCGACGACACTTGCGCAGTCATGGGATGTGGATCTTATCAAGAGAATGGGTGAGATTGTCGGAGAAGAGATGGAACAGTTTCATATTCACCTGTGGCTGGCACCGGGCATGAATATTCACAGAAATCCATTGTGTGGAAGAAACTTTGAATATTATTCGGAAGATCCACTGCTTACCGGACTGTGTGCGGCAGCCGATACAAAGGGTGTACAGTCTTACAAAGGACATGGAACGACGATCAAGCATTTTGCGGCAAATAATCAGGAAGACAACCGTATGTTCACGAACGCACATATCAGCGAACGTGCATTAAGAGAAATCTATCTGAAAGGATTCGAAATTGCGGTGAAGACAGCACAGCCCTATGCGATCATGACATCGTATAATCTGATCAATGGAACACATGCCGCCAATCATTATGACATGCTTCAGAATGTAGCGCGTGATGAATGGGGATTTGAAGGCTTTATTATGACAGACTGGTATACGTCTCAGGATACGACGGCACTTGGAATGGTATCAGAAAGCGGGAAATACAGCTATTCCGATGGTGTACAGTGCATTAAGGCAGGAAATGATCTTCAGATGCCAGGGTGCAGGAAAAATGTAGAGGATATTGTAGACGGCGTAAAAAATGGAAGGATTACCAAAGCGGATCTCCAGAGATGTGCAAAACATATCCTTGGAATTGCGTTAAAAACAATATAAACGAAAAAGAATAAAGTGATTAACAGGCAGACAATATATTATAAGTAGTCTGCCTGTTTGCGTTGATGTGCATTCGAAAGAAGTGGTAATCAGAAGGTTTTTTACATTTTCTAAAAAATATCTAAACAGTGTTGACAAAAATATGCGAGAGTGCTATCTTAATAGTCGAAAGGTGTTAGCACTCAGATAAAAAGAGTGCTAATAACCGGAAACCGAAAGGAGGAGGTACCGGTGATAAATCATGAAGAGATGAGTGAAAGAAAACTGAAAATACTTCATGCAATCATCCAGAATTATCTGGAGACAGGTGAACCGGTTGGTTCCAGAACGATTTCCAAGTACACGGATCTGAATCTTAGTTCAGCAACGATCCGTAATGAGATGGCAGATCTGGAAGAGATGGGATATATCATCCAGCCTCATACGTCGGCAGGACGTATTCCTTCGGATAAAGGATACAGGCTCTATGTAGATATGCTGATGGAGGAGAAAGAGCAGGAGCTGAATGAGATGCAGGATCAGATGCTTGACAAAGCAGATAAGATGGATCAGCTTTTCAAACAGGCAGCAAAGGTTCTTGCAACGAATACCAACTATGCAACGATGGTTTCGACTCCGATGAACAATTCAAACAAGATTAAGTTCATCCAGTTATCTATGGTAGATGAGGAACAGGTGATTGCAGTCATCGTACTGGGAGGCAATGTGATCAAGAATAAGATCATTAACATTGATGAGCCGATCAGCAATGAGAATCTGTTAAAGCTGAATATGCTGCTGAATACAACACTCAACGGCATGTCGATCGAAGAAATCAACCTGGGATTGATCGCCAGATTAAAGGAGCAGGCAGGAATCCACAGTCAGGTAGTCGGATATGTACTGGATGCAGTTGCAGATGCGATTCATGTAGATGATGATATGCAGATCTACACAAGCGGTGCGACGAACATTTTCAAATATCCGGAGCTGAGTGATAACCAGAGCGCACAGGAAATCATCAGTGCATTTGAAGAAAAACAGCAGTTATCCGAACTGGTTACACAGACCCTGGCACAGGATGAGAATACCGGCATTCAGGTATATATCGGAGATGAGACTCCGGTACAGACTATGAGAGACTGCAGTGTCGTAACTGCAACCTACGAACTGGGTGATGGTATGAAGGGAACGATAGGAATTATCGGACCGAAACGTATGGATTATGAACATGTTTTAAAATCTATGAAACGTCTCCAGACAGAACTGGATCAGATGTTCCATAAGAATGATAGAAAGGTGGAATAACCCTTGGAAAATAAGCAGGAAAAAAGCCAGGAAGATATGGTAAAAGAAGCTGTAGAAGAGGCAAAAAAATCTGCTGCTGAAGCAAAAGAAGCAGAGACGGATACAGACGAGACAACAGAAACTTCTGAAAAAGTGGAAAACGAAGAAGCCGAAGAGACAGCGAAAGATACAGAAAAGAAATCTGGCAAAAAATTATTTGGCAAGAAAAAAGATAAAAAAGACGAGAAGATCGAAGAGCTTACAGATAAGCTTACCCGTCAGATGGCAGAGTTTGATAACTTCCGCAAACGTACAGAAAAGGAAAAATCCCAGATGTACGAAGTTGGAGCGAAAGATATCATAGAGAAGATTCTTCCAGTTGTAGACAACTTTGAAAGAGGTCTGGATGCAGTGAAGGAAGAAGACAAAGAAGATCCGTTCGTTCAGGGAATGGAGAAGGTGTATAAACATCTGCTTACCACTCTGGAAGGAATCGAGGTTAAGCCTATTGAAGCAGTAGGCCAGCCGTTTGATCCGAATTTCCACAACGCAGTGATGCATGTGGAAGATGAAAACTTCGGTGAGAATATTGTTGCCGAGGAATTTCAGAAGGGCTACACATACCGTGATTCAGTTGTAAGACACAGCATGGTAAAAGTAGCAAACTAGAAACAAGAACATTCACAATTATCAGAATAAAAAATCATACAGGAGGAAATTTATCATGGGTAAAATTATAGGTATTGATTTAGGAACAACAAACAGCTGTGTAGCCGTAATGGAAGGTGGACAGCCAACAGTTATCGCCAACACAGAAGGCGCAAGAACAACACCATCTGTAGTAGCATTTACAAAGACAGGTGAGCGTCTTGTCGGAGAACCTGCAAAACGTCAGGCAGTAACAAACGCAGAGAGAACAATCTCTTCTATCAAGAGAGAGATGGGAACCGACTACAAGGTAACAATTGAAGATAAGAAATATTCTCCACAGGAGATCTCAGCAATGATCCTTCAGAAACTGAAAGCAGATGCAGAAGGATATCTTGGAGAAAAAGTAACAGAAGCTGTTATCACAGTACCTGCTTACTTCAACGATGCTCAGCGTCAGGCAACAAAAGATGCAGGTAAGATTGCAGGACTTGATGTAAAACGTATCATCAACGAGCCAACAGCAGCAGCTCTTGCATATGGTCTTGACAATGAAAAAGAACAGAAGATCATGGTATATGACCTTGGTGGTGGTACATTCGACGTATCTGTTATCGAGATCGGTGACGGAGTTATCGAAGTATTATCTACAGCCGGTAACAACAGACTTGGTGGAGATGACTTCGACCAGAAGATTACAGACTACATGATCGCTGAATTTAAGAAACAGGAAGGTGTTGACTTATCTGCAGATAAGATGGCACTTCAGAGATTAAAAGAAGCAGCTGAGAAAGCTAAAAAAGAACTTTCTTCAGCAACAACAACAAACATCAACCTTCCATTCATCACAGCTACAGCAGAAGGTCCAAAACATTTCGATATGAACCTTACAAGAGCTAAATTTGATGAACTGACACATGATCTTGTACTGAAGACATCTGAGCCGGTACAGAGAGCATTATCAGATGCTGGTATCACAGCTTCTGAACTTGGTCAGGTACTGTTAGTTGGTGGATCTACACGTATCCCTGCAGTACAGGAAGAAGTAAAACGTCTGACAGGTAAAGAGCCAAGCAAATCTCTGAACCCGGATGAGTGTGTAGCACTTGGAGCATCTGTTCAGGGTGGTAAACTTGCAGGAGATACAGGCGCCGGCGACATCCTTCTTCTGGATGTAACTCCACTGTCACTGTCTATCGAGACAATGGGTGGTGTAGCTACTCGTCTGATCGAGAGAAATACAACAATTCCTACAAAGAAGAGCCAGATCTTCTCTACAGCTGCTGATAACCAGACAGCCGTTGATATCAACGTAGTACAGGGAGAAAGACAGTTTGCAAGAGATAACAAATCTCTCGGACAGTTCAGACTGGACGGAATCGCACCAGCTCCACGTGGAATCCCACAGATCGAAGTTACATTCGATATCGATGCAAATGGTATCGTAAATGTATCTGCAAAAGACCTTGGAACTGGAAAAGAACAGCACATCACAATTACAGCAGGATCTAACATGTCTGATGAAGATATCGACAAAGCTGTAAAAGAAGCTGCTGAATTCGAAGCTCAGGACAAGAAACGTAAAGAAGGAATCGATGCTAAGAACGAAGCTGACGCTATGGTATTCCAGACAGAGAAAGCTCTGCAGGAAGTTGGCGACAAGCTTGACGGTGCAGACAAAGCAGCAGTAGAAGCTGACTGCAAAGCTCTGAAAGAATTACTTGAAAAAGCAAATACAGATACTCTTACAGATGAGCAGGTTGCAGAGATCAAAGCAGGTAAAGAAAAACTGACAGAGAGTGCTCAGAAGCTCTTCACAAAGATGTATGAGCAGGCTGGCGCAGCAGCAGGAGCTCAGGGAGCTGGTCCTCAGCCAGGAGCTAATGCAGGAGCAGGCCCGGCACCAGAAGGATTCCAGGGCGACGATGTCGTAGACGGAGATTACAAAGAAGTCTAAGAACATTAAGTGAGGAATAGGAAATGGCAGAGTCAAAAAGAGATTACTATGAGGTGCTTGGGGTCAGTAAAGATGCTGACGAAGCAACTTTGAAAAAAGCATACAGACAGGTTGCCAAGAAGTATCACCCGGATATGAATCCGGGTGATGCTGAAGCTGAAAAGAAGTTCAAAGAAGCTTCTGAGGCGTATGCAGTCTTGAGTGATCCGGAAAAACGCCGTCAGTATGATCAGTTTGGTCATGCTGCTTTTGACGGAAGTGCGGGAGCAGGCGGCGGATATGGCGGATTCGACTTTAACGGTGCTGATTTTGGCGACATTTTCGGAGATATCTTCGGAGATCTGTTCGGCGGCGGACGCAGAGGCGGTCGTGCGAACCAGGGACCGATGAAAGGTATGAATATCCGTAAGAGTGTCAGAATCACATTCGAAGAGGCTGTATTCGGATGCGAGAAAGAATTGGACGTTGTATTAAAAGACCCATGTCCGAAATGTAACGGAACAGGTGCCAAACCGGGAACATCTCCGGAGACTTGTCCGAAATGTGGCGGTAAAGGTCAGGTAGTATATACACAGCAGTCATTCTTTGGAACGGTACAGAATGTACAGACCTGTCCGGATTGCCAGGGAACTGGTAAGATTATTAAGGAAAAATGTCCGGATTGCGGCGGAACAGGCTATGTAGCCAGCAAGAAGAAGATATCCGTATCGATTCCTGCAGGTATTGATAATGGCCAGAGTGTCAGAATCCGTGAAAAAGGTGAGCCGGGTGTAAACGGCGGACCAAGAGGAGATCTTCTGGTGGAGGTTGTGGTATCAAGACATCCAATCTTCCAGCGTCAGGATATGCACATCTTCTCAACGGTACCGATTACATTTGCACAGGCAGCACTTGGTGCGGATATCCGTATCAAGACGGTAGATGGAGAAGTGATCTACACGGTAAAACCGGGAACCAAGACAGATACAAAAGTACGTCTGAAAGGTAAAGGAGTTCCATCTCTTCGAAATGCACAGGTTCGCGGCGATCATTATGTGACACTTGTGGTCCAGACACCGGAACACTTAAGTGCCGAAGCAAAAGAAGCACTGCGTAAATTCGATGAGCTGACCGGCAATTCCCTCGGAGCAGAGAAATCTGAAAAAGCGGAAGAGCGCGAACATAAAGGCAAAAAGAAAAAAGGATTTATGGATAAATTAAAGGAGACCTTTGATGATTAATTTCATCAGAGGTTTCCTCTTTTTTTACAAAAAACACTGGCATTCACCGTGGTAAAGTGATATCATATTAAATAAATCAAATTTTTAACAAACCAGGAGGACTCAAATATGTATGTATTTGATGAAATTAAAAAAGCAGACAGTGAAATTGCAGACGCCATTCAGGCCGAGATGGAGAGACAGAATTCGCATCTGGAGCTGATTGCATCGGAGAACTGGGTAAGCAAAGCAGTCATGGCAGCAATGGGAAGTCCGCTTACAAATAAATACGCAGAAGGCTATCCGGGCAAACGTTACTATGGTGGATGTCAGTGTGTGGATGTAGTGGAAGATCTTGCAAGAGAAAGAGCAAAGAAGTTATTTGGCTGTGATTATGCCAATGTACAGCCACATTCCGGAGCACAGGCAAACCTGGCAGTATTCTTTGCAATGCTGGAGCCTGGAGACAAAGTCATGGGTATGAACCTGGATCATGGCGGACATCTGACACATGGTTCTCCGGTTAATATTTCCGGTAAATATTTCAACGTCGTATCATACGGAGTGAACGACGAGGGTGTGATCGATTATGATAAGGTACGTGAGATCGCAGTAAAAGAAAAACCAAAGATGATCATTGCGGGAGCAAGTGCTTATGCAAGAATCATTGATTTCAAAAAATTCCGTGAGATCGCGGATGAAGTAGGAGCATACCTGATGGTTGATATGGCCCATATCGCAGGACTTGTTGCAGCAGGACTTCATCCAAGCCCGATCCCGTACGCAGATGTCACAACAACGACAACACATAAGACACTGCGCGGACCAAGAGGCGGTCTGATCCTCTGTAATCAGGAAGCAGCAGATAAATTCAACTTTAATAAAGCTGTATTCCCTGGAATCCAGGGAGGACCACTGGAACACGTGATCGCAGGAAAAGCGGTATGCTTCAAAGAAGCCCTGGAGCCTGAATTCGCAGAATATCAGAAACAGATCATCAAAAATGCACAGGCACTCAGTAAGGGACTGATGGACCGTGGAGTGAAGATTGTATCCGGAGGAACAGATAATCACCTGATGCTGATTGATTTAAGAGGAGAAGATGTGACCGGCAAAGAACTGGAAAAACGTCTGGATGCCGCACACATCACATGTAATAAAAATACGGTACCGAACGATCCAAGATCACCGTTCGTGACAAGCGGTGTCAGACTTGGAACACCGGCGGTTACAACAAGAGGATTAAAAGAAGACGACATGGATATGATCGCAGAGTGCATCGCACTCGTACTTCAGAGTGAAGATAACATTGAAAAAGTCAAAGGAATGGTTGCAGAGCTGACTGCAAAATATCCTCTGGATATGTAAGGAACAACGAAAGAAAATAAGACAAAACAGGAAATCCGTCTGGGAAAAGGATTTAAGCTTACCCAGGCGGATTTTATTGTTGCTTGAACAAAATGTCCAACAGTGAAAAGATTGAGCAAAATATTTGAGTAGTTGATAGAAATAGGAGAATAACAAGGGTGGAATTTTTAAAATGAAGGGCGTATAATAAAAATCAGTGTATACGAATCTATACCAGAATAAAAAAGGAAGAATCTTGTTTATACCATACAGATGTATGAATGCAAATATATATGGAAGGAGCCAGATTTTTGAAACTGAGAAACGTAAAAGTCGCAAAAAGATTAGGAACAAAAACGCTTGCAGGGTTGCTTGCATTTGGACTTGTCGTAGGTACGCCGTCGGTTGTTCTGGCAGATGTACAGAGCACGATGTCACAGTCAGATGCTGTACAGACAGAAAAGTTACAGGCCAAATCCGTAGATGGGAGAGATACACTTACAGATGTATCCGATAAAGTCATGGATATGATTCAAAAAGGTGAAGTGAAGCTGGATGAAGAATCAAACTATCTGATTGATACCGTGACAGGAAAGAAAGTAGATCCGGTGACAGGAGAACGAGTAGAGCAGATACCGGCTAATCCGGATATACCGGGTACACCGGATACACCGGACACTCCGAGCACACCGGATACACCGGACACTCCGAGCACACCGGATACGCCGGACACTCCAGATACGCCGGATACGCCAAATACACCAAATACGCCGAATACACCGAGTAAGTCAGAGACGTCAGGTACTTCGAATGTTTCCGGTACATCGAATGCTGCAGGAAAACACACGACAGCAAATAATAAACAGGCGACAGATACAACTAAGAAAAAAGATGAGACAAAGAGTGCAAAAAGCAATAAAGAACTTATTGCAAAGCAGAAGATTGTAAAACTGCCACAGATCAAGGAAGATTTCCGCTTTTTTACAGTTGCAAGAAACTATGCATTTGCAAAGACAAAAATCAATATCCGTGAAGCGGTGCCGGAAAATATTGACGGAAGTAATACACAGACAGCAGGGACAGATGTTGCGAATGCAAAGAAAGATGCTGAGAAATTGCAGAAAAAAATAAAGACAGTGAAGAAAGATAAGAAGATTAAGAACAAAACCGCCAGAAAAGCAAAGAGTAAAGCTGTCAGGGATCTGCAAAAAGCAGTGGAAAAGCAAAAAAAACAGAAGCAGGAAGGCATGGATGCGGCTCTTGTAAGCCAGCAGTTGGAAGAAAAGGTCCGTACTGTGGGAACGCTGCCACAGGATGGTTTGCTTTATATTTTGAAAGAAGAAGAAAACGGATGGCTTTATGTAGAATCCGGAGATGTCAGGGGATTTGTAAAGGCCTCAGAAGTATATACAGATGATGCGGCACAAGAACTTTTAACTGTTTACCAGAAAAAGGCTCAGAAAAAAGCCAAAAAGGATAAAACAGAATATAATGGAATTGAAGGAATTGCAAAAACGGCAAAAGCTTCAGCTGATGCAAAGGACAATCAGGCATATACGTATCTGCGCGTGACAGCCGGCCAGACAGTGGCAGCTAAAGATACAGCACTTATAAATGATCAGATTGGTTCTGCTGCATTGGAAATAAAAGAAGAAAAAAATACTACAGCCAGAACAATAGGAACAATGGCACAGGGACAGTTGTGCTATATTCTGGCAGATAAAGATTCGGATTGGGTATATATAGAATCCGGAGATGTCAGAGGCTTTGTGGAACAGAAGTATCTGGACTTCAGTGATGAAACAAAAAAGCAGATTGAAGCGAATGGTGAGGATAAATATCAGACAGCAAAAGAAACGGTAAAACCAGAAGAAAATCAGGCATTATATTATACACTGACTTCTGTAAAAGAGGGATCGCCAAGTGGAGAAATCCGGGAATCCATGCTGGAATTTGCGTCACAGTTTATCGGTAATCCATATGTGTGGGGTGGTACAAGCCTGACGGACGGTGCAGACTGCTCTGGATTCGTACAGCAGATTTATAAACAGTATGGATACAGCCTTCCAAGAGTAGCAGAAGATCAAAGCCAGTATGGAACGAAGATTCCTGTAGAAGATGCCCAGCCGGGAGATCTGATCTTCTATGCTAAAGAAGGGTATGTATATCATGTGGTCATGTATGCAGGAGATGGCAGGACGATAGAGGCTGCAAGTACGAAACTCGGAATTATCGAAGGAAAAGTCAATACCAAAAATGCAGTATGGGCAACACGTATCCTGAAAGATGATTATTCTCTTACAGGCGGCGGAATTGAAAAGGCCAATGCAACAGAGGACATGTATGGACAGAAACTTGAAAATTTCCAGATTACATATTATTGTCCTTGTGAGATCTGCTGCGATAAAGCATCTAAAGTTACGGCATCGGGAACACCTGTTGCAGAAGGAAAGACAATCGCAACTGATCCGAATGTAATTCCATATGGAACCAAGGTGATTATCGGAGGACATGTATTTACAGCGGAAGATACAGGAAGAAAAGTCCAGGGAAATCAGATCAGTATTTATGTAAATAACCATGCAGAGGTATCTGCTTCTGACACAGAGAATACAGACGTATACCTGGCAAAATAATATAATAAAGAATGATAAAAAGGTGGTTTTTCAGAACTTACATGTTGAAAAACTGCCTTTTTCAAAGAAGGAACAGAAACTATGAATCAAGAAAATTTATTGAATAAGATCAGACAGAAAGATGCAAAAGCATTTACTCACGGGGGAAAATTTCATGCAGATGATATATTTTCATCGGCCTTGTTATTATATCTGAACCCGGAAATTCAGATTACAAGGGGAAATCAGGTGCCGGAAGAGTATGACGGTATTGTATTTGACATCGGACGGGGAGCATATGACCATCATCAGAAGGACAGCCGTGTCAGGAAAAACGGGATTCCATATGCGGCATTCGGACTTTTGTGGGAAGAGTTAGGAACGGAGATTCTTGGAGAAGAACTGGCAGAAAAATTTGATGAATCCTTTGTCCAGCCTCTCGATCAGAATGATAATACCGGTGAGAAGAATGAACTGGCTTCGCTGATCGGAAGTTTTAATCCGGCATGGGATGCAAAAGGAAATCATGATGATGCATTCTTTCATGCAGTCAGTATGGCTGGAATGATACTGGAAAGCAAGTTCGAGAGATTCCGTGGAAATGAAAGGGCGGACAGGAAGATAGAAGAGATTTTGGAGGCACATGATGATGCAGTAGAAGAGGGAAAATGTGATGAAAGAATCCTGATTCTTCCGGAATTTGTTCCATGCCAGAAACGGCTGTCAGAGACGGAGATTGCATTTGTGATTTTCCCGTCAAATCGCGGAGGATATTGCATTCAGCCACAGAAAAAAGAATTTTCCATGAATTATAAATGTGCGTTCCCAGAAGCCTGGCTTGGGCTGGAGGGAGAAGCATTACAGAAAGCAACCGGACTTTCAGGAGCAGGATTCTGTCATAAAGGCGGCTTCCTGATGTCGACAGAGAATCTGGAGGATGCGGTAAAAGCGTGTGAAATCAGCCTCAAAGAGTATGTAGAAGCGCCGTGTATTGTCTGTTACGGAACATGTGATGAAGAAGTGAAAGAACTTCTGCATATGCTTCCGGAAATGAAGAATGTAACGGTACATAAGATGCCGCTGTCAGAGCCGCCGGAGATGGAGACAGATGGAATCTATGGAGAAGTTTTGATGGAAAAGCAGGAATGGAAGAAGCGGATAAAAGAACAGGTAAAAGAAATTCTGAAATACAAACCGGAGGCGGTATGTGTGAATGGAAATGTCTTTTCGACTTATCCGGTAGTACATGCGCTTCGTAAAAAGCATGTGCCGGTGCTGACAATAATAGAAAATGATGAGGAGAAGCTGATTGTGAGAATTCCGTCCGGTTCTTAGAATGTCAGATATAATGAAGTAGAAGAAGTAATAGAACATAACAAAAACGCAGAGACTTTTAAAAGGATTGAAGTAATCCCTCAAAAGTCTCTGCATTTTTATGTTTATTTACATGCTTTTAAAAGTTCTTTCAGGTAGTTCCACATACGCTGTGTAGATGCGATATGTACACGTTCATTATATGTATGCACACCTGTAAGATCCGGACCGAAAGAAATGATATCAAGATCATTCTTCTTGCCGTATAAGATTCCACATTCCAGTCCGCCGTGAGTTGTCTCAACAGTAGGTTCTTTTCCGAACATTTCTTTATAAAGTTCGATTGCCTTAGGACGGATCACAGAATCTGCATTGTAGCTCCATGCCGGATATTCACCGGAAATCTCACGGGATGCGCTTGCAAGATCCGTTGCAAGATCCAGTTTGTTCTGCATATCATCTAACTTGGTAGCGACAGAGCTTCGAACCTGGAATTTAATCTTTACAGTGTCTTCAGTAGTCTCAACAATACCTGTGTTCAGGGAAGATTCTACAGCGGTAGGGAATGCACGGTCATAGCACTGTACACCGTCGATCGCTCCATAAAGGAATCCGATTACATGTGAAGTAGTATCTGCATCAAAGGCCTTTAAGGTCGTCTCGCCATCGGAAACTGCTTTCAGAGATAAAGTAGGTTCCTGTCCGGCAAATTCAGCGTAGATAGTCTGTTCCAGTCCGGCAACAGCATCTATGATATCCTGAGCCTGTGCAGGATCTGCGATGATCTCAGTCGTATTGTACTGTGCGATTACGTTTGCCGCATTTCCGCCGTTTGTACTTACGATGTTAAAGTCGTAATCTTTTGCAAGTGCATACAGAACACGTCCCATGATCTTATGTGCATTTCCGAGCTGCTTCTGAATCTCGGCACCGGAATGTCCGCCCTGCAGATTGGAAAGGGAGATTGTCATCTTGGTTCCGCTTTCTTCACTCCATTCGATCGGGATAAAAGTATCATAAATGTATCCGCCGGCACATCCGACTGTCATAACGCCTTCAATCTCAGAGTCGATGTTCAGGCAGATCTTTCCTTTTAATACGGATGTATCGAGGTGATGTGCACCGCCCATACCGATCTCTTCATCAACTGTAAATACAGCCTCGATCGGTGGATGCGGGATATCTGTGCTGGCAAGAATTGCCATAGCATAAGCGACTGCGATACCGTCGTCACCGCCGAGAGTGGTGTTCTTTGCCCCAATCAGATCACCATCTACAAAAAGGTCTAATGGATCATTCTCGAAATCGTGATCGCTGTCGATTGTCTTTGTAGCAACCATGTCCAGATGTCCCTGGATGATGACCGGATCACTGTCTTCATATCCGGCAGTACCAGGTTTTTTGATGATAACGTTGTTCATTTCATCCTGGATATATTCCAGATTGTGTGCTTTCGCAAATTCTACACAAAAATCACTGATCTTTTTTGTGTGGAAGGTACTTCTTGGTACCATACTTAATTCTTCGAAGTACTGAAATACTTCTTTTGGTTCAATATTAGACAAAATTCCCATTGTTCATTCCTCCGTTTGTCTTTAATCTTTGTCTATCATTGTATCATGAATTTTAGCACTTTATCATGATAAAATGTAATGCGTGTATAACGGAATGTAATAGCTCTGATAACCACAGCTTATAAGGTTTCATTAAAACATTCAATAACTACAGGTCTACCCAAAAAAAGCAGAAAAATATATAATATTTAAGGTTGAAAATATGAGAGCAGAATGTACACGGGAGGATATGTATGAGTACAAAAGAAGCAAAACAGATGGATCAGGCATTATTTGATTTTTATGGGAAACCTTCTATCGGACAGGCACTGCCGCTTGCAATCCAGCATGTGCTTGCGATGATCGTCGGATGTGTAACACCATCGATCATTGTTGCAGGTGTGGCAGGGCTTTCGCAGGAAGATTCCGTTATTTTAATACAGGCTGCACTGGTGATGTCGGCACTGACTACATTATTGCAGTTATTTCCTTTTATAAAGACAAAAAGTTTCCGCATCGGATCGGCACTTCCGGTGATGATGGGAATCAGTTTCGCATATGTTCCGAGTATGCAGGCAATCGCAGCAGATTTTGACATTGCAACGATTCTGGGAGCACAGATCGTTGGTGGTGTGATCGCATTGTTAGTCGGACTGAATATTAAGAGAATCCGTAAATTTTTCCCGCCGCTGATTACCGGAACGGTTGTATTTTCTATTGGACTGTCTCTGTATCCGACGGCAATCAACTATATGGCAGGCGGTGCAAGCAGTAAATCATACGGTGCATGGCAGAACTGGCTGGTAGCAATTATTGTATTATGTATCGTTACATACCTGAACCATTACGGCAAAGGTATTTTCAAGCTTGCTTCTATATTAATAGGTATTATCATTGGTTACATTATCTCCATTTTCTTCGGAAT
>OLWZ01000984.1_pt1 | contig 14043 bp, 12 predicted proteins | sample 1674011 | NCBI WGS metagenome assembly OLWZ01 (sample SAMEA103958137, study PRJEB25191) | human gut metagenome | biome: human-associated habitat [ENVO:00009003]; feature: intestine environment [ENVO:2100002]; material: feces | place: Germany | collected 2013/2015 | reverse complement strand
AGTGGGGCCTTTGCCCCCTCGAGCTCCCCTGCTGCTCTATTATCTTTCTTTTGCACATAGTTTTTCGACAGCCTGTAAGCGGGTATTAAAAATTTTAATACCCGCTTTAATTATAGTATCGCTTATAAGGTGAAAATCGCGTTAATTTTATAACAAATTTCTTGACAAAAGCTGATACTTTTGTATAATTATTTTTGGCTAAATAGAAGTATAATCGGAGGATCACCCCCATGAGAGGAATGGAGACCGGCAAAACCAGGATAAGGCACGAGGTTTTCACTGAAATCGCGCGTATGGCATACGAGGGAGGAGATTACGCGCAGAGGCTTGAAGAGCTTCCGTACAAGATCTGTCCGGGCGACCCTGATGAGATCGGCCCATTCAGAAACAATCTGCTCATCGAGCGCGCGGTCGTCGGAGAAAGACTGCGCCTTGCAATGGGTCTGCCGATGCGCAAGCTCGGCGTGCACAACAATATTTCCGACAGAGTCGAGGAGACCGTCATTGCCGAGAAATATTACGAGCCGCCGCTTATAAACGTCATCAAATTCGCGTGCAACCGCTGCCCGGATAACATCATCAAGGTCACAAACGGCTGTCAGGGCTGCATCGAGCACCCCTGCATCGAGATATGCCCCAAAAAGGCGATCAGCAAGGTAGACGGACATGCACATATCGACACCGACAAGTGCGTGCGCTGCGGCAGATGTATGGACGCTTGCTCTTTCTCGGCGATCATCCGTCAGGAGCGCCCATGCAAGAAGGCCTGCGGCATTGCGGCCATCGGCAAGGACGAGCTCGGCCGCGCAGCGATAGACTACAAAAAATGCACCTCCTGCGGACAGTGCCTTGTAAACTGCCCGTTCGGTGCGATAAGCGATAAAAGCCAGATCTTCCAGACCATCATGGCAATAAAAAGCGGCGTGCCCGTCTATGTCGTGCTCGCGCCGGCCTTCGTCGGCCAGTTCGGCCCCGACGCAACGCCCGAGAAGATGACCGCATCCTTCAAGCGCCTCGGCTTCACCGACGTTTACGAGGCCGCCATCGGCGCGGATCTGTGCGTCATCGAGGAGGCTGCCGACTTCCTTGAGGAGGTCCCGGCCAAGCACCGCTTCATGGTCACCTCCTGCTGCCCCTCGTGGAGCGACATGGTCAAGAAAATGTTTCCCGACATGGCCGAGAACATATCCGTCGCGATGACGCCCATGGTGCTCACCGCGCGCTTTGTAAAGAAAACTCACCCAGGCTGCAAGGTCGTTTTCGTCGGCCCCTGCGACGCGAAGAAGCTCGAGGCCAGCCGCCGCACCGTGCGCAGCGATGTTGACTTCGTCCTCACCTTTGAGGAGGTGCTCGGCATGTTCGCCGCCAAGGGCGTGGACAAGGAGTGCATCCCGGCCGAGGAGGCGCAGACGCTCTCCCAGGCAGGCTCGGACGCGCGCAAGTTCGCCGTTTCCGGCGGCGTTGCGCAGGCGGTCGTCAACGCTATCAAGTCCATCGACCCGACGCGCGAGGTCAAGATCGCAAAGGCCACCGGCCTGCACGAGTGCCGCAAGCTGCTGATGATGGCCCGCGACGGCAAGTACGACGGCTACCTTCTCGAGGGTATGGCGTGCCCCGGCGGCTGCGTCGCCGGTGCCGGCACGCTCCAGCCGATCGACAAGTCCACTCGCGCGGTCGCAAAATTCGCCGACTGCGCCGAGTACAGCTGCGCTTACGATACGCAGTATAAGGACTTCCTACCTCTCATCGAAGAAAAGACTGTTTAGTGGCGAATTGACGCAGCTACCGATACATATATCTCCGGTTGCCCGGTTCGGAACAATGAAGGAAACCGTGGGTGCTACGCGTAACATAAGTGCGCTGCTGAGTTTTGCGGTGGCCCGGTTCGGGACTGCGGAGGAAACCGTAGGTGCTATGCGTAACATGAGTGCGCTGCTGAGTTTTGCGGCAGCCCGGTTCGGGACTGCGGAGGAAACCGTAGGTGCTACGCAACCCGGTAGTCCAAGGTATGTTTTGCGGCAGCCCGGTTCGCGGGCGCAGTGGAAACCGTAGCGTTTCGCGTGACATGAATGCGGTATAGGGTCTTGTTACCCTGTATTAAAGGAGCAGGTAAAATAAAAACTGCATCGCACTGTTGTAGTGCGATGCAGTTTTTTAGATAAGTTTGTTTAGTATGGAGACAACAGAGGAATACGCTTTCACGCAAACTCCTCTTTCAGAATCTCCGCAAACTCCTCGATATAATACCCGGAATTGTCCTTCTTCCAGAATACGCAGTAGGTCTTGGTCACCGGTTCGCCTCTTCTCACCAGCGGGATACGCTTCACGGCGGAATCAAACCACATCTGCTCTCCGATCACGTCCACCGGCAGATAGCCCTGTCCGGTGATGATCATCAGCCGCGCTTCTTGCAGAGAATCCGCAAACCGGTAATCACCGTGCAGACCAAGACCTTGGGATATTTTTCGGAAAACCTTGCAATGGCCTCCGAAAATTCGCCGCCGTGGTAGCCCTTATAGCAGCCCAGACGAAACGTGTAGCTGTCATCCGCATCCAGCCGCTTTGTCTCGCGGATAAGCTGCTCCAGATCACTGCGGATGATAATGCTCTTGCGGTAAAAGTGCTCCCCGGCAGGCGTGAGACTAATTGATTGAAAAGCAGCAGAAAACTATAATAGAGGCAAGAAAATCAAGAAGGACATCATCAAGGCTGACAGTACCATGTTGAAATTCTGGATTTTCACGCAGGTGCTTATCACCATCGTTCTCTGTCAGAGGACTGCTCATTTATACTAAGCTGCCGGAATGAACAAGAAATAAATAAGATGCATAAAGCCCACTGGCGTATTGAGTTAATACTCGGTATACCGGTGGACATTTTTTGCAGTTTTTCCACGGTTATTGGAACACGAGAACACGTTGGAACACCAAATTCCCATCTCACTATATAATACATACTTTTATATATCCTAAATTTTTGAGAAATCATACAGTGTAATAGCTTTTTTCGTGTTCCGAATTTGGATGTCATAACGATGGGGTGAATTCTTCGGCAGTGAGTGAGGGAGATACAGCAAAGAGCTTCCCTCGGAAGGAGCCGAAGGGTTATGACATACAATCAGAGAGAACAGATTAAAAAGCTGCGTGCTGCCGGGAATGGTTATGGGGAGATCGCCCAGACGCCTGGCATATCAGCAAATACGGTAAAGTCCTTCTGCCGCAGGAATGCTATTACATAGTCTCTGCTGCTTTTTTGCACGACATTCATGCACACCAGGAGGCAGAAAACAGCAGTAAAAAAGCTCCCTCAAAAAGCCAAGATTTGGAGCAAAAGTTCCTCCCACGTGTTCACCGACAGGCTTTTCATGCTTTTTCCGTGGCTTTGGAGACGGGTGCTTGCGTTTCTTTTCCATACGCTTTTGTGACCTTACGGGTTTCTCTTTTGGCTTTTTCTGACCACCTTCCGCAGTCGGCAGGCTCTTCCCGCACTCCATGCAGAAAGAAGCGACGCCATCAGCAAGATCGGCGCCGCAATAGGGACAATATTTCATATTCAGCACTCCTTTGGGCAGTATTCGGCATTCATGCCGGGTTTCACGACCCATTGATGGACGATACGATTATACCACAGCGTCTTTTTCGTGTCATCGGCGCAAACCCTGCCATTTAGTCTGCCATTTCGTGAGACATTTTGTATTCCTCAATAGCCGGGAGCGGAAAAATCGTATATATTTATTTTGCGCAGCGGGGCTCATCTTCCCCGCCGCCGCAGCTTCTGTGCCTGCTTCCTTAAAGCGGAGTGCTTATTCCGGTGGAAATCAGATCTGCCACACGATATAATGAATTTACAAGCATACTTTGTGTGCAATACACGCAATGAACGGCGATTTTTGTTGTCTATATAGGTGAAAGGCCTTTACGCAGAGAGAAGGGAGGGCGCAATGAGAGACCATGAGATCATAGAATTGTACTGGGCGCGTAACGAGAGCGCGATTGCCGCCACCGCAGAAAAGTACGGGAGCTACTGCCACACGATTGCATATAACATACTGCGTAACAAAGAGGATGCGGAGGAATGTGCCAACGATACATACCTCGGCGCATGGAATTCAATTCCGCCGCAGCGTCCAAACCGTTTGTCGATCTACTTAGGGAAAATCACGCGCAACCTCGCTCTGAACCGTTATAAGCGGTATACTGCCGAAAAACGCGGACACGGACAAGTAGTCCTCGCGCTGTCTGAGCTGGAAGCCTGCGTTCCTTCGGAAACGACTGTGGAGCAGACCGTTGAAGAAAATGAGCTGGCTGCCGCCATTGACCGTTTCCTGTATGCAAAGCCCAAACTAAACCGTAACATTTTTGTCCGCAGATACTATCATCTCTACGCAATACGGGATATTGCGGACGCATACGGAATGAGCGAGAGCAAGGTGACGTCTTTGCTTTTCCGTATGAGAAACGAATTAAGACGATTTCTTGAAAAGGAGGGAATTATGCTATGAAAACCGAAGTTCTTCTTCGTTCGATCGGAAAGATCAATGACGAGCTCATTGCTGACGCGGAAAGCGAAGCAAATACCAAAAGAAAGCCCGGTTGGGCCAAGCTTGGAATCATGGTTGCCTGCCTTGCGCTGGTTCTCTGCACCGGCATCGCTGCAAATGCCATCCGAAGCAATGCGACAGCCGGCTCCTTCACAATGGATGTCAACCCCAGCGTGGAATATACGATTGCCAAAAGCGGGATCGTTAAGAATGTCCGCTGCTTGAACAGCGATGCGGAAAATGCGCTCAGCGATGTTACGCTGGGAAAGCAGAGCGTCGAGACCGCTCTAACGCGCACGGTCGCCGCCTACGAAGCCTGCGGATATATGGAAAATGGCGAAGCGACTGTTCTGATCTCTTTTGATTCCCGTCTTGATGCGAATGCCGAACTAAAAGCCTCGCTCTCCGCGGAGATCCGGAAGGCCTTGGAGCAGACCGATGCCGTCGGCACATTGGTTTTCCACTCCGAACTGACGGAAAACGCTGAAGTGGCGAAGATCGCCGAGAAATTCCATGTTTCCCTTGGCCGCGCCGACTGGATCCTTACCGCAGCAAACAAAACCGGGCTGCCCACGGACGAGGTTGCCCGCATGTCGTTGGACGAGCTTCTCAAATTCCAAGATGCTTCCGGCATTGTTTCTGTCAGCGTATCGAAGTTCATCTCCTTGGAGGAAGCAAAGAAGATTGCACTGAAGGACGCGAAGCTTGATGAACTGACGCAGAAGATCGTGTTCACCCGAGAGGAGCTGAACCGCAATCAGGGCAAGCCCTGCTACCTGCTGGAGTTCTACACCGGGACGAATCAATATTTCTACCAAATCGACGCAAAGAGCGGCAGCATTATTTACGCCGGGAAATTTATCACTCTTTCCGAAGCGAAGAAAATCGCCCTGGATGATGCCGGATGCACGGATAAAGTCAGCTTTACCGAGGAAACCCTTGTGAGCGGCGGCATCAAAACGCCTTACTACCGGCTCGTCTTTGCCGATGCAAAAACACAGTGGACATACCGCATTGATGCAGTGCTGGGCATTGTTCTGGAGAAAAAGCAGAAAGAGACCGCCACAACGGAAATCGACACTGCAGATTTCATCTCTTTGGAAGAAGCAAAGAAGATCGCCCTGAAGGACGCGGGACTTGATGAATCCACACAAAAAATCGTGTTCACCAAGGAGGTGCTCAGCCGCAATTCAGGCAAGCCCTGCTATATCCTTGAGTTCTACACCGCGAAGAAGCAGTATTCTTACAAGGTGGACGCCAAGAACGGCAGCATCATGGAGGCTTACCACTTCATTCTTCTGGCGGACGCGAAGAAAATCGCACTGGACGATGCCGGGGTCAGCGAAAAGGTCACCTTTACCGAGGAAACGCTGGTTGCCGGCGGCATCAAGTCGCCCTACTATTACTTCGCCTTTGAAAGTGCCTCTGCTCGTTGGACTTACAAAATCAACGCCGTTCTGGGCGTGATCATGGATAAGACCTGCGATAAGATCATTCCCCCTGCCCCGGAGTTTATCGGCTTGGAAAAGGCAAAGCAGATCGTATTAGAGGACGCAGGGCTGGATGAGGCAGCGCAGAAAATCGTGTTCACCCGAGAGGAGCTGAGCCGCAATTCGGGCAAGCCCTGCTACATCTTGGAGTTCTACACGGACAAGTGTGCGTATTCCTACAAGGTCGATGCAGTATCCGGGGATATTACCGGGAAGAAAACCGACTGGTTTTCCCGTCAGGAGTCCGAGACTGTGCCGGGCACATCTCAAAATTCCGATTCCAAGCAGCGCAGAACAGGTTAAGTTATGACAAGGTGCTTTTAAGCAGCAGAAAATGACACAGCAGAACGTGGGGCGGGATTGTAATACCCTGCTCCACGTTCTCGGCAGCGAAATGCAGACAGCATAAAGCTCGACGCTCAAGGAGTTAGGTGGATTTTCACAGGGGAATACTACCCTATAAAGCCGGAAAGAGTGATGCAGAAGCGGAGCGGTATATTGCATATTCTGCACTATAAACCGTGTCTTCACCATAAAGATACGTGTCTTTAATCCTTAAAAGACCGTTGACCTTGCGCTCAGAGCGCGGGTCAGCGGTCTTTTGCTGTCCAGCCGCAGAAGGCGGCGGCAAATTGGCAGTTCAGCGTTTTATGGCGGCGAAATGAGCATTTTTTGCAATAATCTTCGCATTATTGTGCATTGTATTGCATCGAAGTATCCGATATGATGGATTTACAGTAAATAAGCATGAAAAGGAGCGCACATATGAATGCAGCGGAACTGATCGAATATATCCGCACTGCCGAGAAAAAAACGCCGGTCAAGGTCTACCTCTGGGAACGCTCGCCCACGAGCTTTCCGAAAGCAAGAGTCTTTCCGGCGGGAGACGGGACAAAAATCGTATTTGGCGACTGGCGGGACATCGGCCCCGCCATCGAGGCGCAGCAGGACGCCATTGCCGATATCGTGATCGAGAGCAGCTGCCGCAATTCAGCCGTTCCTCTGCTGGACACGAAGGGGCTGAACGCCCGGATCGAGCCGGGCGCCATCATTCGAGAGCAGGTCGAGATCGGGGAGGGAGCTGTCATCATGATGGGCGCCATCCTCAACATCGGCGCAAGCGTGGGCGCGGGCACCATGATCGACATGGGTGCGGTGCTCGGAGGCCGGGCGATAGTCGGCGCACGCTGCCACATCGGCGCAGGCGCAGTGCTGGCCGGGGTGATCGAGCCTGCAAGCGCGACGCCCGTCGTCGTGGAGGATGAGGTGCTCATCGGGGCGAATGCAGTGGTGCTCGAAGGCTGCCGCATCGGTCGCGGTGCGGTCGTCGCCGCGGGTGCGGTCGTCATATCGGACGTACCGCCTGAGAGCGTGGTCGCCGGATGCCCCGCGCACATCATCAAGCACAAAAGCGATGTGTCCGCTGCAAAAACAGCGCTGGTGGACGCCCTGCGGGAGCTTTGAGCCGCAGACACATGACATTCAAAAAGCAGCAAGGAAGGTTTACAAATATGCAAACGCTCACCCCCATGACAGCGGACAGGCGCGCCCTGCACCGCATCCCCGAGCTGGACGACGAGCTGCCCAAGACCATGGACTATTTACAAAACGTCCTCGGCACGCTCGGCTGCGAGGTGTTTTTCCCGCTTGACAGCGCCGTATGCGCCTATTTTGACTTCGGCGCGGCGGATACACTGGCGTTTCGCGCTGAAATGGACGCACTGCCCATTGCGGAGCAGACAGGTCTGCCGTTTTCTTCTCGGCACAGCGGGCGCATGCATGCCTGCGGTCATGACGGGCACATGGCGATGGCTCTGGAGCTTGGCCGCAGGCTGCGCGGAAAGGAAAATCTGCCGCACAACGTCCTGCTGGTGTTTCAGCCCGCCGAGGAAACGACCGGCGGAGCCAGACGGATCTGTGAAACAGGGGTTTTTGAGCGGCTGCGCGTCAAGGCCATTTTCGCCCTGCATCTCTGGCCGGGGCTTCCCGCCGGGACGCTCGCCGGTTTGCCCGGCCCCATGATGGCGCGCTCGGCCGAGGTGACGTTCACCGCCACGGGCCGCTGCGCACATTTCTGCTCCGCCGGCTCCGGCCGCGACGCGCTTGCCGCCTGCGTGGCATTTTACAACGAGGCGGCGGCGCTGTCGCTCCCGCAAAGGCCGGAGCTCCTGCTCGGCTTTGGACACATGGAGGCCGGAAGCGTCCGCAACGCGCTCGCCGGAAGCGCACGGCTGGAGGGCAGTCTGCGCGCACTCGATGATGCTGCGTTTTGCAACATCCGGGAGGCGCTGGAGACGATCAGCCGCCATGCCGCGCAAACCAGCGGCTGCGAGGCTGCCGTCCATTTCAGCGAGGGCTACCCCGCTGTTGTGAATCCGCCGAATCTGCTCCGCAGGGCTTCTGCGCTGTTTCCCATCGAGGCGCTGACCGCGCCGAGCATGGCAAGCGACGATTTTTCATACTATCAGCAGCGGCTTCCCGGCCTGTTTCTGTTTTTGGGCTGCGGCGGCACACCGGCGCTGCACACGGCGGAGTTTGACTTTGACGAGCGCGTGCTGGAAGCGGGCATCCGCTATTATGAAGCGGTCGCGGGAGGAACGGCATGGTAGACAGGCTCTGCACATCGCTCGGCGGGCTCTCTTTGAGCGCCATTCGCCGCTATACCGCCCTCGCCGCAGAGCGTGAGGGCTGCATCGTGCTCACCATCGGTGAGCCGGATCTTCCCACGCCCGCACCCATATGTGAGGCCGCCGTCCGCCGCGCAGTCGGAGACAAGCCCATCTTTATACTCTGCGACGACGTTTATCGCGGGCTGTGCACGCGTCCCTGTCCGGACCCTGCGGCCCTGCCCGGCCTGCGGGAGCGACTTTTGATCGCCCAGAGCTTTTCAAAGCCGTGGGCGATGACGGGCTGGCGCATCGGATATCTCATGGGCAGTGCGCCGGTCATCCGAAAGCTCAAACAGGAAAGAAGAACTTGACGACCTACAGAAACAGGAGGTAGCTCAAATGAAACAGAAAACACTTTTCCGCGGCATCGCCACGGCGCTTGCCACCCCGATGACATCTTCCGGCGCCATCGACTATGACGCCTACGGCAGACTCATAGACTGGCAGATCGAAAGCGGCGTCGCCGGGCTTGTCACCTGCGGCACAACGGGCGAGGCGTCCACAATGACCGCTGAGGAGCACCGCCAGACGATCGCATTTGCCGTAAAGCGGGCCGCCGGGCGCGTACCGGTCATTGCGGGCACCGGCGCAAACTGCACCGAAAAAGCCGTCGAGCTGACGCGGTTTGCCTGCGCCGCCGGAGCGGATGCCTGTCTGGTGGTGACGCCCTATTATAACAAGGCCACACAGCGGGGGCTGATTGCCCATTATACCGCCATCGCGGATGCATCAGATAAGCCCGTGATCCTCTATAACGTTCCCTCCCGCACGGGCTGCAACCTGCTGCCCGAGACCTGCGCCGCACTTGCCGGGCATCCGCGCATTGCCGCTGTGAAGGAGGCAAGCGGGAACATCTCGCAGATCGTATCGCTATTTCACAAAGCAGAGGCTCATCTGGACGTCTATTCCGGCAACGACGATCAGATCGTGCCCATCCTCGCCATGGGCGGCGAGGGCTGTATCTCCGTGCTCTCCAATGTGCTGCCCAAGGAGGCGGTTCGGCTGTGCGAGCTGTTCTTCTCCGGCGATGTGCGCGGCGCTGCGGCGCTCCAGTGCCGTCTGCTGCCCGTCATAGACGCGCTGTTTTCCGAGGTCAATCCCATTCCGGTCAAGGCGGCGCTGGCAAAAATGGGCTACGGCACCGACACGCTGCGTCTGCCGCTCACGCCGATGGAGGAAGGACGCCGGGCCGTCCTTCTGAACGCGCTCAAGGCATGGGGTGTTTGAGATGACAAAGATCCTTCTGCACGGAGCAAACGGCGCGATGGGCAGAGCGCTTCGCGCGCTGCTGGACGCCGGATTTGCAGGCTGCGCCGCCGGGCCCATGGTCAGCCGCAGCGGAAACGGCGCGTTTGCGTCCTTTTCCGAAGTTCTGGAGCCTGCCGACGTCGTGCTCGACTTTTCCTTTCACACCGCAACCGAAAGTGCGCTTGGCTTTGCGCTGGAGCACGGCCTTCCCATCGTGATCGGCACCACCGGACACACGCAGCAGGAGCGCGCGCGCATCGAGCGCGCCTCAGAGCAGATCCCCGTCTTTTTTTCCGGCAACATGAGTCTCGGTATTGCGGCGCTCTGCGGCCTTGTGCGCGAGGCCGCGCGCCTGTTTCCGGAGGCGGAGATTGAGATCGTGGAGACGCATCACAGCCGCAAGGCGGACGCTCCGAGCGGCACGGCGCGTATGCTCGCCGCCGCCATTCAAAAAGAGCGGCCGGAGGCAGCGCTTGTGTGCGGCCGCAGCGGCTTTTCACCGCGAAACCACAGCGAGATCGGCATATCCTCCATCCGCCTCGGCAGTGTGACCGGCATCCATGAGGTGCTGATCTCGACCGGAGCCGAGACGCTGAGTCTGAAGCACGAGGCGCATGACCGGCGGCTGTTCGCGGAGGGTGCGCTGCGGGCAGCAGTCTTCCTCTGCGGCAGGCAGCCCGGTCTTTACGATATGGACGATCTTTTGAAGGGAGACGCCCTATGAAAACAGCGAAATTCGGCGGCACATCTCTGGCAGACGCGGCCCGCTTCCGGCAGGTAAAGCGCATCGTATCGGCAGACCCGGAGCTGCGCTTTGTCGTGGTCTCCGCCCCGGGAAAGCGCTCTGCGGAGGACAAAAAGGTGACGGATCTGCTGTATGACTGCCATGCCGCTGTAAAAACAGGCACAGACCCCGAGACTGCCTTTGCGCCTGTCGCTGCGAGGTTCCGGCAGATCGTGCAGGAGCTTGATCTCGCCATAGACTTAGAGTCGGAGCTGCGGCAAATCGAGGCGGCGCTTGCCTCCGGCGCATCCGAAGCATACTGTGTCAGCCGGGGTGAATACCTCAGCGGGCGAATGCTGGCAGCCCTGCTTGGCTGGCCGTTTCTCGACCCGGCAGAGCTGCACTTCTTTGACGCTGACGGCTTCCCGCAGCACAAGCTGGCGGAACGGTCGCTAACGCGCAGGCTCCGCGACATGGAGCGTGCCGTCATGCCCGGCTTCTACGGCGGCGGCGCGGACGGCCGCATCCACACGCTGCCGCGCGGCGGCTCGGATATCTCCGGGGCGCTGCTGGCAAGCGCCGCCGGGTCGGATGCCTACGAAAACTGGACGGACGTAGCCGGTATCTTCCGCGCCGATCCCGCAATCGTGCCCAGCGCAAGGGCGATTCCTGCCATGGCCTATGACGAGGTACGGGAGCTCGCGTATATGGGGGCCAACGTGCTGCACGAGGACGCGGTGACGCCAGCCCGGCGTATGGGCATTCCCATTCACATCCGCTCCACGATGCAGCCGGACACCCCCGGCACCCTCGTCTCCTCGCAGAGCCCTCCTTCCGTCTGTCCCGTCACGGGAATCGCAGGGCGCAAGGGCTATTGCTCCATACAGGTGGAGAAGGAAAATATGAACAGCGCCGTGGGCTACTGCCGCCGGATTCTCTCGGTGCTCGAAACGCACGAAGTCCCTTTTGACCACATCGCGACGGGGCTTGGCAGCATCTCGTTCATCGCCCCGGCCGCGGCGGTCTCCGCCTGCCGCGAGGCGCTTTTGTCGGACATTTCCGCCGCCGTCCGCCCGGACAGCATCTGCGTTGCAGACGGGCTTGCCATGGTGTCCATCGTCGGACGGGACATGGCGGGAAGGCCGGGCGTCTCCGGCCGTCTGCTCTGTGCGCTCGGACGCGCCGGCATCAACGTGCGGATGATCGTGCAGGGCACGCGCGAGATCAACATCACCGTTGGCATCAGCGAGCCGGAATATGAAAAAGCCGTGCACGCGGTGCACGGTGAATTCTTCCCGGAAGCGCCCCAGTGAGCCTTTGATCGCGCTCCTTCTCTTGACTTTGTTCTTTCTCTGGCGCGCCGCAGTCCGCCTTTTCTGATATCCTGCTGCGGAGCGCAGAAGCGCTCCGCTTTGTCCGATGCATAAAAAGCGGCCGGCAGCGTTCAACTGCCAACCACCAAAAAAGCGGGGCAGTTCATCGCGCCCAAGGCCGCTTTTTGTGTCCTGTTTTATGAAAAAGACGCTTCTTCCGCGCCTCGCGCCAGGCGGGACAACGCACAGACCGCGTACATATAGCCTGCAAGGATCAGCGGTGCCGGCAGCCCGTAAAGCAGCGGCGCCGGGATGATACGCCAAAACAGCTTGAGAACGCCGATCTCTGCGCCGTAGGTGAAGAAGTAGTTTGCCTCCGGGCAGACCGTGAGGCGTAACAGGAGATTGATAAGGTGCGCACCTACGGCAAGCAAACCAAAGGTCTTGAGGATCCGCGGGATATCCCTGGGGTCGGGGCGGTAAAAGCCCAGCGTCGCCAGACTCAGGCCGCAGACAACAAGGAGAGCGTGCGTCACATAGTAGCCGAAAATTCGCGGCAGGAACAGTGAAAAGCCGGAGAACAGAGGCTCCGGGAAGAGCAGTGCCATCAGTGCGCCGAGGGGCGCTACAAAGAAGGAAAAGCCCATGATCGAGCGGTTCCTCTTCCACACGCCCAGCGGGATCAGAAACAGATTGATGTTGCACAGGTGCAGCGGCAGCTCATTGAAAATGTTGAAGCCGTTGGGATAGTAGGCACGGACATACGCTGCGTCCATGGACAGCGAAAGCTTGTAGCCGGCAAACAGCGCGAGATTAAAAAAGCACACACCGATCAGAAACCGGGAGCGCCGTGCTTCCGGTTTTCCGCGCAGCAGCAAGAATATGAGCAGCACCGCCGCTGCCGTAAGCAAAAGCAGAAGCAAATGCAGCCCTCGAAAGGGCGTTATAGTAAATTCATTCATTTCACACGCCGGAAGTCCTTTCCGGTCTTCTCCTCAAGAAATCGTTTGAATTCCTCCACCGTCCCGCCGGTAAGGGTACGCTTGTCCAGGGGCTGCGCGAACCGCTTTTTCATCAAAAGGATCATGTAGTCCTGCGACTCCGCCATGGCGTCGATCAGCTCATAGCGGAACGTGGAAGTGATGACCTCCGTAACGACGGTATAGGACTCCTCGCCGAACGCAATATGATAGTCCTTTGTGCCTGCCAGCGTGTTTTTGCAGGCGATCATGCCGTTGAGCCGATCCTGAAACAGCAGAACGGACAGCAGCATCACCTCTACCAGCAGGGAAATCACCGTGCCGGCATCAAGCGTAAAAGGCTCTCCGTCGAATGGGATCAGCAGCAGAGCGTTGATGAAAAAGACGCTCCAGTCGAAAATGGCCCAAAGGATGCTGCGTTTTCGCCGCAGCACCTTGCGCATCGCGCGGGAGGCTATGGTCATAGAACGATTCGTGATGTCGCTGTGAATTTCAAAAGTCATGCATATTCTCCATCGTTGATCATTTCTGTTTTTGCAGCTTGTCTGGTTCCTTGCAGAAGTGTTCCGTCCAGAGCAGGGTATTTATAGATTATGTTATCATAACAGGAATAAAGTTTATGTTAAGTCTGCCTATTCTTTAAGAAGCCCTCTCAAATTCAGCACTCGCTTTCCTCACGAGAATTTTTCTGCAGCGGGAAAATTGACTCCCTTTGTCCGACTTTTATAAATTGCAGTCAGGCTGCACCGGAATACCTTTCTCCCTGAAATCGTCACGCTTACTATGTATGCAGCGCTATCACGGCATCACGCCAGCCTTGCGTTCACCAGATGGTACCATGTCATCCCGTTTTCTTCATAGGACTGAAATTCACCGATGACGGTGATCTCCGCCCCCAGCTCCGGGTAATCCTCGGGGTAGGTAAGATCACCCTCCGGCACGAACTCCATGCCCTCGGCGCAGCAGGCGGTGGCGTCGGCGATAATGCAAGCATAAGCCACGGGGTCAGGCTGCAGCACGCCGTCCGTCACGAGCTGATAGATGGAAAATCCCCCTCTCGCCTTGACGGTCTTGCCGAG
>OLWZ01000980.1_pt1 | contig 14113 bp, 10 predicted proteins | sample 1674011 | NCBI WGS metagenome assembly OLWZ01 (sample SAMEA103958137, study PRJEB25191) | human gut metagenome | biome: human-associated habitat [ENVO:00009003]; feature: intestine environment [ENVO:2100002]; material: feces | place: Germany | collected 2013/2015 | reverse complement strand
TGTTGGTTCTGCATCGGTATTTGCTCTGATGCAGAGTGGCTTGTTTACAGAGATTAAGTGATAATTCTTTTGAAATGAAGCTATGGGAGATTATCCCAAGACAAAAACAGGTTTTTGATTGGAAAACGTGTAAAAATGTCGCAGTTTTTTTGCAAAGATTGTAGATTATAAATCTTCTTTTACAAGCGATAATAATCTGATGAAAACAAGGATCATCAGGTGCTTCAAAACATCTTTCCAATTTGGTGCAGGCAGATATTATTGAACCAGTATCCGGTCACGGAAAAGGAAAATATAAATTCAAGAAGTAGTTTAGGTATTGTAAAATTTCCACTCGATGAGTGGAAAATTTGCTTATGTCTGCGTCTCAAATACGCTGCTTCTTTTTCATACTCTGTAATGGAAAACCAAGGAAAATCTCTTTTTAACTCTCTCATAGCGCTGCCTCCTGTGCATTACGATACAATCGGTTGATTCTTCCTGATTGCGGAAATGATTTTTCAGACACGCTCTGGCTTCTCTTCGGAAAAAGAAAGTAATAGCCACCAAAAATATCGGAAAAACTTTGTGAAAAAATAGAATTGTGTTTTGCAAGGGTCCCATGTAAAATAGCGGGCAGGAGGAGAAAGAGAGAAAAGGAGATTCTTAATCTTATGGGAACAAATGAAAAGAATATGACTGCGGGATCCCCCGGAAAACTGATCATAACGTTTGCCATACCATTGATGCTCGGAAATATTTTCCAGCAGTTTTATACGATGGCGGACACCATGATTGTTGGCCGGGTGGTAGGAGTAGAAGCGTTGGCGGCAGTAGGCGCCGGAGACTGGCTGGTCTGGCTGGTGCTGGGCATCATGACAGGTATCACACAGGGCTTTTCGATTCTTGTATCGCAGTACTATGGAGCAGGGGAAAAGGAAAATCTGAAATGTGCGGTGGCGAAAAGCTATATTATGACAGCATTACTGTCTGTGATTGTACTCGCGGTAAGTGAAGGAGCAGTTTATCACGTTCTTTTATTTTTGCAGACACCGGATAATGTTATTGATCTGACGATGCTATATTTGCGGCTGATTTTTGCGGGAGTCCCGATTATAGCTGCCTATAATATCTTTGCGGCGATCCTGAGGGCACTTGGAAACAGCAGATCTCCACTGATTGCAATGACAGTGGCAGCAGTGATCAATGTGGGACTTGACCTGCTGTTTGTGGCAGTTTTTGGCTGGGGCGTAGCCGGAGCAGCCGTGGCGACTGTTATTGCACAGGGATTTTCAGCCTTGTACTGTCTGCTTGTATTACGGAAAATCAGGGATATCCGACTGGAAAAGGAGGATTTTTACAGGCAACCGTCTATGAGTCTGCGGCTTTTGAAGCTGGGTACTCCTCTTGCCATACAGAACGTGATCATTTCTGTGGGAGGACTTACGGTGCAGTATGTGATCAATGGCTTTGGCTTTCTGTTTGTAGCCGGATTTACGGCAACGAACAAGCTGTATGGAATTTTGGAGATGGCGGCCGTTTCCTATGGATATGCGATTACAACGTATGTAGGGCAGAATCTTGGCGCAAAGAAATATCAGAGAATCCGAAAAGGTGTGCGCAGCGGTACGTATATGGCAGTGCTCACTTCTGTTTTCATTTCCGGTATGATGGTGCTGATTGGGCGTAATATATTGTCTCTGTTTGTATCCGGTGAACCGGAGCAGATCAGACAGGTGTTAGATATTGCATATAAGTATTTGTTTATCATGGCTGTCTTTTTGTGGATACTGTATTTGCTGCATGTGTATCGTTCCGCGATCCAGGGGCTGGGCAATACTTTGATTCCGCTTGCCAGCGGCATTGCAGAATTTGTGATGCGTGTCAGCGTTGCGCTGCTGCTGCCGAAATGGATCGGCGAAGAGGGAATATACTATGCCGAGATCTGTGCATGGAGCAGTGCGGCTGTTTTACTGATCATAAGCTATATGATTCTGATACGAAAATATAAAGATGCTAAAACGTCAGAAAGCTGATGCAGTCTCGCCTGCAAGAGGATTTTAGATCTCTTACCCCGCTTAAAGCATAAGTAAGAAATAATACAAAAAAAGCAGTGCTGCAGAACGCAAACTACAGGAAACAGATGGGAAGGCGTACCCGAGGTACGACAAAAATCTGTCATGCGGTAATTTGCGCTCTGTGGGACTGCTTTTTTGCATGATTCTTGGAGTTTTGGGGAATTACGACAAGAAATAACCAAAAATTTCAATAACTAATCCAAAAATATTCTATTTTTTTTTAGGCCTCTTGTGATTATAATGAATTCATCAGCTAGGAACGAAGCGAATCTAGCAAAATCACCAAACGGGAGGAATGAAAATGAAAAGAAAAGCATTAGCAGCAATTATGGCAGTAGCTATGGCAGTATCCATGGCTGGTTGTGGAGGATCCACATCAGAGTCTAAAGATTCTACCCAGAAAACAGAAACAGCAGATTCTACGGCATCAACGGGCGGAAGCGTAGAAAACAAGGACAAACCTCTGTGCTGGTTCAACCGTCAGCCATCCAGCAGTGCTACCGGCGAACTGGACAAAGATGCTCTGAACTTCAACGGAAATACTTATTATGTAGGTTTCGATGCAAATCAGGGTGCTGAGCTGCAGGGACAGATGGTTCTGGATTACATCAAGAAAAACGCAGACACGATCGACAGAAACGGTGACGGCGTAATCGGATATGTTCTGGCAATCGGTGATATCGGACATAACGATTCTATCGCTCGTACACGTGGTGTTCGTTCCGCACTTGGAACAGGTGTAGATGCAGACGGCGGAGTAGATTCTACACCGGCCGGAACAAACGTAGACGGAAAAGCAAAGGTTGTGCAGGATGCAACTCTGGATGTAGACGGAAAAACATATACCATCCGTGAGCTGGCTTCTCAGGAAATGAAAAACTCAGCAGGTGCAACATGGGATGCTGCAACAGCTGGTAACGCGATCGGAACATGGACAGCTTCCTTCGGTGATCAGATCGATGTTGTAGTTTCCAATAACGATGGTATGGGAATGTCAATGTTCAATGCATGGGCAAAAGACAACAAAGTTCCTACCTTCGGTTATGATGCAAACAGCGATGCTGTAGCAGCAATCGGTGAAGGATATGGCGGAACAATTTCTCAGCATGCAGACGTTCAGGCTTACCTGACACTGAGAGTTCTGCGTAACGCACTGGACGGTGTAGACATTGATACCGGTATCGGTACAGCAGATGAAGCCGGCAACTGCCTGACAGAGGGTGAAGATTACAGATACAGCGAAGAAGAGAGATCTTACTACGCATTAAATATTGCTGTAACAGCCGATAACTACAACGATTTCACAGATTCTACAAAAGTTTACGACAAGGTTGCAAAACAGCTGGATGAAAGCAAGAGCCCATCCAAAAAAGTATGGCTGAATATCTACAACGCATCGGATAACTTCCTGAGCTCTACCTATCAGCCTCTGCTGGAGAAATATGATGATCTGCTGAACCTGAAGGTAGATTACATCGGTGGAGACGGACAGACAGAGTCCAATATCACAAACCGTCTTGGAAACCCGAGCGAGTATGATGCTTTTGCAATTAACATGGTTAAGACCGATAATGCGGCAGCATATACATCACTTCTCTCCAAATAATTTAGAGACAGAATAAAAGTGTAAATGGCAACGATTCAGAGCCATGCGAAATCGAGATGAGGTTTCTGAATCGTTACCGTAAATGAATGAAATTATAGAGGGGTGTCAGCAATGATACCCTTCTTTACTAAGAAAAGGAAGCGCAGCTATGACAGAAGATAAGAATAAATATATCTTATCGATTAACGGCATGAGCAAATCGTTCGGTAGAAATAAGGTTCTGAAACATATCAGCATGAATGTCAAACCTGGAACCATTATGGGACTGATGGGTGAAAACGGTGCCGGAAAATCGACAATGATGAAATGCCTCTTTGGAACCTATCAGAAAGATGAAGGAACCATCGTACTGGACGGAAAAGAAGTGAATTTCTCCGGTCCGAAGGATGCACTGGAAAACGGAGTGGCAATGGTACACCAGGAGTTGAACCAGTGTCTTGAAAGAAGTGTTGTAGATAACATGTTCCTTGGAAGATACCCAAAGAATTCCGTTGGAGTGATCGACGAAGGAAGAATGAAAAAAGAAACATCAGACCTGTTCAGAAAACTGGGAATTACAGTTGATCTGACGCAGCCAATGAAGAAAATGTCTGTATCTCAGAGGCAGATGTGTGAGATCGCAAAAGCGATTTCCTATCATTCCAAAGTCATTGTACTGGATGAACCTACATCATCCCTGACTGCACCGGAGGTTGAAAAGCTCTTTAAGATGATGCGTCAGCTGAAGGCACAGGGAATTGCCCTGATCTACATTTCACATAAAATGGATGAAATATTTGAAATCTGCGATGAAATATCCGTATTGCGAGACGGAAGCCTGGTCATGACCAAGCCAAGTAAAGAAACGGATATGAACGAACTGATCGCCGCCATGGTTGGACGTTCTCTGGACAACAGATTTCCGCCTGTAGACAATACACCGGGAGAAACGATTCTCTCCGTACAGAATATATCAACAAAATATGCACCGAAACTGCAGAATATTTCTTTTGATATTAAAAAAGGAGAAATTTTCGGATTCTATGGTCTGGTCGGTGCCGGTCGTACGGAACTTCTGGAGACCATCTTCGGAATTCGTACAAAAGCAGAAGGAAATATCGTATATGATGGAAAAGTACTGAACTTCTCCTCCCCGAAAGATGCTATGGATCACGGATTTGCTCTGATTACAGAGGAAAGAAAAGCCAATGGTCTGTTCCTGAAGGGCGATATTACATTCAATACTACCATTGCGAATATGAAGCATTATAAGAGCGGAGTCGCATTATCGCATGACAAGATGGTGCGTGCAACGGCTGAAGAAATCAAGATCATGCATACAAAATGTATGGGACCGGATGATATGATCGCCAACCTTTCCGGTGGTAATCAGCAGAAGGTTATCTTTGGTAAATGGCTGGAACGTTCACCGAGCGTATTCATGATGGATGACCCGACACGAGGAATTGATGTTGGAGCAAAATATGAAATCTATGAACTGATTATCAATATGGCGAAACAGGGAAAAACAATCATCGTTGTTTCTTCCGAAATGCCGGAGATTCTTGGTATTACCAACCGAATCGGTGTTATGTCTAACGGACGTCTGGCCGGAATCGTAAATACCAAAGAAACAAACCAGGAAGAATTATTGAGACTCAGTGCTAAATACCTGTAACAGGAGGAAAATTGGAAATGGCAGAAAACAGCGTTATTATTTCGTCGGAAGAAGAAGCAAAGCTTTTGAAGCCGATCGATGAATATGTGGAAGAAATCCAGAAAAAAATCGATGCATTACGTGCAGACGGCTTTGACAAAGTGAGCGATCTGAAAAAACAGATCGCGATCGCAAAAGAAAACAAGAACTTATCCGCAACACAGAGAGATAAGATCATTGAAAACAGCAAAAAAGAGCTGGAAAATGCAAAAAAAGTAGAAGCAGACAACAAAGAAGAAATCAAAAAGCTGATCGCAGAGGCAGAAAGCTATCTGGCTGCGCATTACAAAAAGGATTATTACGACGTAGTAAACAAAAGCTGCAAAGCTGCAAAAGCAGAAGAAAACAGCAGATATGAGAAGATCAAAGCAGATCTGAAGAGCGAGCATCAGAAAAAGGTTGCTTCTCTGAAGGATGCAGAAGAGATCAAGGCTGAGAAATATGTGCTCAAAAATAAATTGTTTGATGCACAGATGGCTCACGAATCGAAGCTTCAGGAGATCAAGGACAGAAGACATGAAGCATTCATGCATAAATATCACCTGATCGACCTGTTGCGGGCTTCCAAATTTACATTCCCGCAGCAGAGAATACAGAAACTGGAAAATTACAGATATACCTTCGATTTATCTCAGTTCCTGTACAAAAACGGTCTGTATATCGTAATCATTCTGATCTTCATCGCACTGTGTATCATCACACCGATCGTTAAAAATACACAGCTGCTGACTGTTACCAACATCCTGAATATCTTACAGCAGGCATCCCCGCGTATGTTCCTTGCACTTGGTGTTGCCGGTCTGATCCTGTTAACAGGTACCGACCTTTCCGTAGGACGTATGGTTGGTATGGGTATGGTTACAGCAACCATCATCATGCATAACGGAATCAATACAGGTGCCGTATTCGGACATGTATTTGACTTCTCCGCTATGCCTGCTACAGCGAAAGCACTGTTTGCACTGTTAATGTGTGTAATCCTTACGACAGCATTTGCCATGATTGCCGGATTCTTCATGGCGAGATTCAAAATGCATCCGTTTATCTCTACCATGGCGAACATGCTGATCATCTTCGGTCTGGTTACCTATGCGACCAAGGGTGTATCCTTCGGTGCGATTGATTCTGCCATCCCGAATATCTTCATTCCGCAGATCGGAAAATTCCCGACCATCATTCTGTGGGCTGTTGCAGCAGTTGCCATTGTATGGTTTATCTGGAACAAAACAACGTTTGGCAAAAACCTGTATGCGGTAGGTGGAAACCCGGAAGCGGCAGCAGTATCCGGTATCTCTGTATTTAAAGTAACAATGGGAGCATTTATGCTGGCAGGTATCCTGTATGGCTTCGGTTCCTGGCTGGAATGTAACCGTATGGTTGGTTCCGGTAGTGCAGCTTACGGACAGGGATGGGATATGGATGCCATCGCAGCCTGCGTAGTTGGTGGTGTATCCTTTACCGGTGGTATCGGTAAGATCTCCGGAGTTGTAACCGGTGTACTGATCTTTACCTCCCTGACATATGCCCTGACGATTCTGGGTATTGATACCAACCTTCAGTTCATCTTCGAAGGTATCATTATTCTGGCAGCTGTAACACTTGACTGTCTGAAATATGTACAGAAAAAATAATGAGACATTCATAAAGATACCAGGAGTGCAAAGCACGTAGCAATCTGGTATCAAAGGGGTCAGAAAAACTTTTGATTCCAACATCTTCATAAACAGATAGAATATAAGACAGCCCGGTCGTCCGATGGATGACCAGGGCGGTCTTTTGTTCTGTTCTGGCAAAATTTGTAACTATTCAGAGCCATGCGAAATGGAAGAAAAATCGCGAATCATGTTTACATGAATGAGCTATTTTTCTGGAATTTCATATGGCGAGAAGCAACATCGAGATGCAGCGTAAGCGGAATCGAGATGGGGCTCTGAATAATTACAAAATTTTTGTAACTATTCATTCAGCAGAGAGCAATCTTCTGCTATAATAAAGGAACAATAATATGCTCCGCAAAACAGGAGGATAAGAATGGAACAATATAAAGTGATTCTTGTCGATGATGAAGTAGAGGTCATCGATGTTATGAAAAAAAAGATCCGCTGGAATGATCTGGGATTTGACGTAGTGGGAAGTGCCACCAACGGCGTGAAGGCTCTGGAGCTGGTGGAAAAGCTTCAGCCTGATGTGGTGCTGACGGACATTAAGATGCCTTATATGGATGGACTGGAGCTGGCAAGAAAGCTGAACCAGGACTATCCCAATATTTACATTATGCTTTGCACCGGTTTTGACGAATTCGAATATGCAAAAGAGGCCGTCCATCTGGAAATTAAGGAATATATGCTGAAACCCATCAGCGCCACCGAGCTGTCAGAAAGCCTGATGAAGCTGAAAGCCACACTGGACAGGGAACGGGAAGAAAAGTTAAATGTAAAAAAACTGGAAGACTATTTCCAGGAGGTATTACCAAAGCTGCAGTCCAATTTCTTCATTTCCCTGATTGAAGGAAGAGTCAGAGAAGAGGACTATGAACGATTCCTTTTGGATTATCAGGTGGATATGAAGGGACCTTTGTTTTGCTGTATTATCTTTCATACCTCGGAAAATGATGTGCCGGATGGGATGAATCCCTTATTATTATCCATGTCCGTGGAACGGGAGGTCAAACAGCGGCTGATGGAGAACTGTAATTGCCAGGAATTCATCTATATGGGTAATACCATTCTGATTATGGAACTCCATTCAGAAGATGAGATAGCTCAATTGACGGACAAGTGTGACCGGTTCTGCCGCTGGGCATGGAGAATTATGGGGGCGGCGGTTACCGCAGGGATCGGAACCGTCTGCAACAGTCTGTACGACATCAGTATTTCCTACGAGGGAGCCAGAGAGGCGGTATCCTACCGTGTCCTGTACGGAACGAAACGAGCCATCAATATCGCAGAGATCGTTCCCAAAGAGTCAAAAAAGGCGGTTCCCTTAGAAGAAACAAGGATGCAGGAGCTGTTTCGTGCCATCCATGTAGGGGATCAGGAGAAGATCCGGAAAGAAGCCATCAAAGAGACAGAAAAGCTCCATAAGAATGCAGCCACCATCAGCCAGTACAATCTGGCTACCATGGAGATTGTCAGCGGATTTTTCAAATTCTGTGCCAATAATTCCATGGATTTCAATGAAATTTCCGGAAATGTACAGAACCTTTATGAAAGAGTGACTCAGTTGGATGAAAGCTCTATGACAAACTGGATCATCAATATGTCTATGGCGATCAGCGAAAAACTGAGAAGTACCAGAAACAGTACCTCAAGACGGATCATTACCGATGCGCAGAACATTGTAAAAGATAGATATATGGAACCGGCGCTCTCGCTGGATGATGTGTGCGCAGATCTTGGTGTGTCCAATTCTTACTTTTCGTCCATCTTTAAAAAGGAAACCGGTCAGTCCTTTGTCTCCTATCTTACCGATTACCGAATGGACAGGGCAGAAGAAATGGTGCTGAACACCGATGAAAAAAGCTATAAGATCGCAGAAAAAGTGGGATATCAGGATGCGAACTACTTCAGCTATGTATTCAAAAAGAAATTCGGTGTTTCCCCTTCCAAATACAGAGCTTCCGGAAAATAGGGAACAGGTGAAAGGGAAAATACATGAAAGATAGAAAAAGAAAGCCGGATTCCCGGAAGAATATCGCACTTAACATACAGTCGATTATCCTGTCTGTTCTTATGGCGATTTCACTGGTTACGATCATTGTAATGGGATTGCTGCTTTACCATCGATTCAAGCTGGCATTGGAAAAAACAGCAGTGGACAACACGGAAGCTACTGTAGAGGCTACCGTGGACCGGTTAGATGCAGACCTGCTGGATATCCGGCAGATTATAAACGGGGCAAACTACAACGTGGTCCAGCAGTTTGATATATCCAGCGGGGAATTCTCGGAGCAGTTCAGTCTGCTCTATGAGACCAACTCCGATAAGATCCAGAGCCTGGCTTTGTATGACCCCAAAGGAAATCTGATTGCATCGGAGCCGGTGGCGGCAGAAAAGAAAAATGTGAAGGTGCAGACGCAGGAATGGTATAAAAATGCGGAAGATGCCATTGAAAATATACATTTTTCCACACCGCATATCCAGGAACTGTTTGAGGACGGATCTTATCGGTACCAATGGGTAGTTTCCCTGAGCAGGTATGTAGATGTCAACAAGGGAGAGACACCAGAAACCGGTATTCTTTTGCTGGATATGAAATATTCTGTGATTAGAGACGTGATGAAACAGATCAATGACTGTTCCGGCGGAATCTACTATTATCTGACCAGTCAGGACGGAGAGATGATCTATCATCCACGGGGAACGGAGTTAAACCGCGGATTATTTGAAGAAAACAGTCTGGACGCGGCAAAATACGAGGACGGAACCTACGAGATCCGTTCCGGCGGTCAGAACGAGACCGTGATCGTCGGCAGCGTAGCCTATACAGGCTGGAAGATGATCGGTGTTGTGCCAGAGAGCGTGCAGGCGGCAAACTATAAGAACTTCCGCTACTATGTATTTGCCACGATTCTGGTTCTTCTGGTCATGCTTTTGGAGGGAAACCAGCTGGTTTCCCGGAAGATATCCAAACCGATCCGGGAGCTGGATGCTTCCGTCAAGGCCCACGAGGCAGGAGGAAAACCGGATATCTATATCGGCGGCTCCTCGGAGATCCGCCATCTGGGACATTCTGTGCAGAAGTCCTATGAACAGATCGAAAAACTGATGGACGAGATCATCCGGCAGCAAAATGAACGAAGAAAAAGTGAACTGGCTGCCCTGCAAAGCCAGATCAACCCCCATTTTCTGTATAATACACTGGAATCCATCACGTGGATGGTGGAAGCCCAGGAAAATGAAGCAGCGGTTCGTATGATTTCTGAACTGGCAAAATTACTTCGTGTCAGTCTATCCCGCGGTAAGACCATCATTCCCATTAAGGATGAGCTGCAGCACAGCAGAAGCTATATGAATATCCAGCTGGCCCGGTACAAAGAGCGGTTTAAAACAGAATTCCGAATCGAGGAAGAGATCGAAAACTGCTGCATCGTAAAGCTGGTGATCCAGCCCATCCTGGAAAATGCCATCTATTATGGCGTTGGCAATATGGATGAGGATGATGGCGGCATGATCATCGTCAGCGGGAAAAAGAAAGACGAGGACATTCTGATCACCATCGAAGACAATGGGATGGGCATGCGGGAAGAAGTCCTGGAAAATATTCTGACGGATAACAGCAAGGTTCCGAAGCACGGTTCCGGCGTGGGCGTAATCAATGTGCATTCCAGAATCCGGCTGATGTTTGGCGAAGAATACGGACTTTCCATAGAAAGCGAACCGGACGAAGGAACAAGGGTTACGATCCGTATTCCGGCAATCCCATATACACCGGAAAACGCAGAAGCATTGGAATTACAAAAATACATACAAAGGAGACCGGGCAGATGAAAAAGAACAGAATGAAATTTCTTATAATTGAGTTTCTTTTGCTGCTGCTGGCAGTATTCTTTGTATGGAAAATTTTCGATCAGAACGTAGCAGAGCCCCGGATTGCGGTGATTCTTCCGGAGTCCGGTGACAAACGCTGGGATGCCCTGATCAAGGGAATGAAGCAGGCTGCGGCAGAGAACAACGTTCATATGATCATCTGCAATACGGAAGAGATCGACGGGCCGGAGGCGGAAAGAGAATTTATCAGGGAACAGAAGGACAACGATATTGATGGCTTTATCATATATCCGGCACCCGGTCATGAGACGGAAAATATGCTGAAAAAAGAGTGTGGAAATAAACCGTATCTGCTGATTGCAGATGGTCTGGCGGTAAAAGAAGGGAAAACTGCCAGTCCCACGATCCAGCCGGATTACCGGGAGATCGGAAGATGGCTGGGAGAACGGCTGAGAACAAAAAAGCAGAAGATCGGAATTATCGCCGACTGGAAAATGTCCGAGGCTGTACAGGCGGAGATTTGTGGATTGAACGAGGCGCTGGAAGGCAGCGAAAGCAAGATCAGCTGGTGTATTTACCGGAGAAAAGAACAGGACATTGTGGAGCGGATGAAGAAGGAAACAGAGGCGGATGCTCTTGTCATCCTGGATGCAGGAATATTGGAAGAGTTTGGAGAGCAGGCAGAAAATGGAACATACGAGGGCGCGGAGCTCTATGGAGTGGGTTACAGTCTGAAGACGATTGCACTTCTGGATAACGGAAACATTCAGGGGCTGGCTGTGCCGGACGGATATGAAATCGGCTATAAAAGTGTGGAAGAAATAACCAAAAGGATCGAGCACAGGTCTTATAAAATGCAAGGATATATAACCGAATATCAGGTACTTGGCAAGGAAAATTTCTCTATGGACGAAGATTTAGAAAGGTTTTTATATTCCTATGAATAAAAAGAAAAGAAGGGTGGCAGTATTATTATCTGCCACGATAGGGAGTGCGGTGCTTGTGCTGTCGGGGTGTTCCGGCAAGTCGGACCAGACAGAGAAAACCCTGCGGGTCGGAGTGATAACCTACACTCAGGATGATCCTTTTATCAATGGATTGACGGATGAACTGAAGGCGCAGCTGAAAGCCATGGAAAACAAAGAACGAAGGATTATCGTATCGACAAAAAGCGGAAACGACGATCAGCAGGAACAGAACGAAAAGGTGGAAGAGATGATTGATGCCGGCTGTGATGTGCTCTGTATCAATCTTGTGGACCGGACAGCTCCGTCCCGGATCATCCGAATGGCAAGGAATGAAGACATTCCTGTGATCTTTTTTAACAGGGAACCGGTAAGGGAAGACCTGATGCAGTGGGAAAAGCTGTATTATGTGGGCTGTGATGCAGAACAGTCCGGGATTATGCAGGGCGAGATTGCAGAAGAATACATCAAGAGCCATCCGGAAGTCGATAAAAATCAGGATGGAAAGATCCAATACGTGCTTCTGGAAGGAGAAGCAGGCCATCAGGATGCCATCAGCAGAACAGAGTATTCCGTAAAGACACTGATGAAGAATGATGTTATACTGGAAAAGCTAAGCTATCAGTTAGCGGACTGGAACCGGGGACAGGCGGAAAACCGCATGAACCGTCTGATCAGCCAGTACGGAAAAAAGATTGAACTTGTTATGTCCAACAACGATGAGATGGCACTTGGGGCTGTGGAGGCCTATCGGAAAGCAGGCTATGTCCGTGAAGAATGGCCGGTGATCTTCGGAATTGATGGCCTGGAAGAGGCTCTGGAAGCCGTAAAGGCAGGAGAGATGCAGGGCAGCATCCTAAATGACAGAGTGGATCAGGCAAAGAAAATGGCGAAAATGGCAGTGGAGCTGTTCGAGGGAGAGGAATTTGACCAGGAAAGCCTGAAAGAAGGCCGGTATTATTTTTCAGAATATCAGAAGGTAGACGGCAGCAACATCGATGAGTACCTGAACGCAGAAGAGACGATTTCCCACTCCGGAATGTAAGCAGGAAGACTGCGTTTGCAGGCAGAAAGAGTAAGTAAAGACGTGTCTTTATTTTAAACCAATCAAGCAAGCAGCGAAGCGGATTGCGAATATCCGCCTGACAGAATGAGGAAAAACAGATGGAACATACATGGACCAAAGATTTTTATCAGGAGACAGATCCGGCGAAACGGCAGCAGATCTTAAAAGAACATATCGGAGAGGAGGAAGCCTGGGAAGAAGAATACCGGGCTCGGCTCTGGACGGTCCGATACGGACAACGCAGGCTCCAGAAGGATGAATTTGTCAAATGCCTGATGGAACTGAAGTATCTGGCGGAAGGAACCTCCCTGGATCTGGGAGGCGACAGAAGAAAGACGGGAGCCCGGATTCTCTCCACGTTGTGCCTGGCGGAAGCCATGCAGTCAGAGGAGGGATACCAGAAAATTCTTGCAGATGAACTGTACAATGTATTCCTGAAATTTATTCAGGTCAGCAGAGGAGGCAGAGGATTTACCTCTCTGGTATTCGGCATGGGACAATTGTCCGAAGAAGGAATCGCGAAAAAAATCGCCGAACAGATCAGTGTGATCGCGTTCAAGGCACCACGCCTGCTTCACATGGAAAAAGAATTCACCCTGCTCCGGGAAGCCGCCCTCCGGGCATATCGGCAGGAGTATCCGAACAGGGAGCATTTTCTGAATAAATATTGAGGTTATTGCAGTAATGTCTGAAAAGTGACCGGGCGGAAAGAGAAAGGAGAATAAAATGGAATACAGAAAATTTGACAATGTTATAGTAGCAAGGATTGACAAAGACGAGGAAATATTGGAGCAGCTGAGGGTAATTGCCATAAAGGAGAATATAAAGCTTGCCAGTGTCCAGGCTCTTGGAGCGATCAATGATTTCACAGTCGGAGTATACAAGACAGACGAAAAGAAATATTATTCAAACAGCTTCCAGGGGTATTATGAAATTACATCACTGACAGGTACAATCAATACAATGGATGGAGAATACTATGCACATCTTCATATGAGTGCCGGAAATCAGAAGGGCGAGGTGTTTGGAGGACATCTGAACAGAGCGATTGTCAGTGCAACCTGTGAGATGGTCATCACGGTAATTGACGGAAGAGTGGACAGAGTTCATGATGAAGAAACCGGACTTAATATTTTTAAGTTTAACTGAATCAAGCAAGTCCCCTGCTTCCATTGCGTAAAGCAATAAGCAGTGGGTTGGGACTTGCTTGTATCAGGAGTGGTACAAGCCACTC
>OLWZ01000953.1_pt1 | contig 14438 bp, 10 predicted proteins | sample 1674011 | NCBI WGS metagenome assembly OLWZ01 (sample SAMEA103958137, study PRJEB25191) | human gut metagenome | biome: human-associated habitat [ENVO:00009003]; feature: intestine environment [ENVO:2100002]; material: feces | place: Germany | collected 2013/2015 | reverse complement strand
CAGTTTGCGTCATGTGGGCGTACCGCGTGGACAACCCCGCACTGTTTCGCGCGTGAGGTGTTGGCGTTTCAGCGGGCCGGGCGGCGTGTGTGGTTGGCACACGCCGGAGCTTTTCCTGCAAAATCCGAATTTTAAGGGAGTAAAAAACTATGCGAAGGAAAGATAGAGAGATTACCGACATTGATAAAATCGAGGCAATTATTGCGTCAGCAAGATATATGCATTTAGGAATGTTTGACGGTGAATTCCCTTATATTGTACCATTGCATTATGGCTACCAAATGGAAAAGGGAAAGCTGACATTTTATGTGCATTGTGCGAAAGAAGGACACAAGCTGGAGAGCCTCAAAGAAAACAGGAATGTATTTGTAGAAATTGATAGAGGTGAATCTCTTATTACAGCGGATATACCTTGCAAATATGGAGCAGAGTATGAGAGCGTTATGTGTCGAGGTAAAGCAATGATCATGGAAGACATAAAAGAAAAATGTAAAGCGCTTGCTGTTCTTATGAAAGTACAGACTGGCGAAGAACATGAGATCGACGATAAGATGGCAAGTGCAGTAAATGTGGTTAAGATTGACGTTGAATCCTATACTGCCAAAGCTTGTATCAGATAATAGACAACTTCCGGTTTGTAGAACCAATCCGCAACAAACAGCAGCAGTTAGGAGAACCCCATGATTTTACACATAAACAACAGCGAGTATGATTACCACACCTTGGTCAAGGTTGCGGAGATGGCAGGGCTTGCGGGCCTTGTTGGCTTTCACGAATCCGAGGACGGCTATATTGTCAGCTTTCCGGATACCGAAAACACGCAGGCGCTTATTAACGACTACAAAGCGCGTCTGCGTGATTTGGAAAACAATATCTGGCAGCACTAACTGCTTTTCTTTTTCCGTGCGGATAAATTCAAAATCGCGCTTGATTTAACCAATTATGCTTGGGTAACACCGCACAATTCCCGCCTTACGGCTTAAGCACCGCTTCGGCGACTGCGGCACGGCATCTGCGTTGCCAAAATGCTCGATAATACAAAAAGTATTATCTGCGCTTTTGGCTTAGCAGCTGTCGCACCTCGCTCGCCGTATCGGCACTTAGAATTGTGCGGTATTGCCCTAAAATGCGAGGAGCCAAAGAATGGCAGATAATTGCTCATTGCTAATTTCTAATTATAAAGTATATCACATCCCTTCAAAGGAGGGAATTGCATTGAAGATTGGCGGCAAGCTTTTGGAGCGCAAAACAGGCGGGCGGTCACGGTATTGGCAGGTGTTCTGGCTTTGCTTTGCGGTGGCGGCGGCGCTGTTTTTGCCCCACTGCATCATTGATGGCCTGAACGGCGACTTTTTCCACTACGCCGGGGACTTTAACGACCAGCAGATTTCCTTTTATTCCTATGCCAACAATTTTGTTAAGCAGGGGGGCAGTTTCAGCTGGGCAACGGACCTGGGCAGCGGGTTTGTGAACTCCTACAGCTTTTATCTGTGCGGCAGCCCGTTTTTCTGGCTCACCCTGCTGCTGCCCTATCGGTGGACGCCCTGGGCCATGGTGCCAATGCTCTGCCTTAAATTTGCTGTGGCGGGCGGCGGGGCTTACCTGTGGATGCGCCGCTGGGTAAAAGACGAGCGCTGGAGCATGGTGGGCGCGTGTTTGTATGCGTTCTCCGGTTTTACGGTGTACAACGTGTTCTTTAACCACTTTTTGGACGTTGTGGCGCTGTTCCCCTACATGCTCAAAGCGCTGGATGACGCCGTGCTGGACCGCAGGCACGGTGCATTCCCGTTTTGGGTTGCGGTCAACCTGCTCAACAACTATTTCTTTTTTGCCGGGCAGGCCGTGTTTTTGATGATTTATTTTGCCTGCATGGTGGCGGGCGGCCGGTACAAGCTGAACCTGCGCCTGTTTGAGGCGCTGGCGTTCCAGACGGTGCTGGGCTGCTGCATGGGCTGTGCGCTGCTGGTTCCGGCGGCACTTTCGCTGGTGCAGAACCCGCGCACAATCGATCCATTCAATGGGTACGGCTACCTTGTATACGGCAGCGCCCAGCAGTACCTTGCCATTTTTTACAGCGCTTTTTTGATGCCGGATGCCCCCTACCTGAAAGACCTGTTCCAGGAGGGCATCTTAAAGCACACCAGCATGACCGTCTACCTGCCGGTGGTGGGCATTGCGGGCGGGCTGGTGTTCTGCCGCGTGCGGCGGCGCCACCCCTTTGCGCGCATCATGAAAGTGTGCCTTATCTGCGCCTTTGTGCCGGTGCTGAACAGCATGTTCTATGCCCTCAATTCCAGCTATTATGCGCGCTGGTATTATATGCCGGTTTTGGTGCTCTGCGCCGCCACGGCTATGACGCTGCAAAAAGCCAACCTGTGCGAAACCGAGTACCGCCGCGCGCTGGGCCTTGTGGCGCTGTGTACCTTGAGCAGCATTGCCTTTGCACTGGTGCCCAATGAAAAAGACGGCACCACCACCATTGGCGTGGTGGAGGAACCGCTGCGCTACTGGGGCATTTTGCTGGTCAGCATGTTGGGCGTGGGGCTGTTCTGGCTGCTGCTGCATTACCGCAGACAGCTGGCGGCACGGTTCCCGGCGGCGGTGCTGGCCGTGGTGCTGGGGTTCAGCTTTGTGTATGGGCAGGTACACCTTTCCATCACCAAATACGGCCAGTGGTACCACGATGCGGACTATGTGCAGCAGACCTGGCGCGAAGCCCCGGAGCTGAACGCCGTTCTGCCGGACGATGTCTTTTACCGGCTGGACGCTTACGACAGTTATAACAACCTTGGTCTGTGGCTGGACAAAAGCTGCATCCAGTTCTTTAACTCCACGGTAGCACCCAGCATTCTGGAATTTTACCCTACGGTGGGCGTTAAGCGGGATGTGAACTCCAAGCCGGAAGCCAGCCTGTATGCCCTGCGCGGTCTGCTGAGCGTGCGGTATACCCTTGTGCCGAAAGAAAAAGTTGAGGATTGGGAAAAAGAAAAGCTGGAAGGCTGGAACCTTGTTTCAAGCACCACAAGCTACCTGATTTACGAGAACGAGAACTGGGTGCCGATGGGCTTTACCTATGATTCCTATATTACGGAAGAGAACTTTGAAACGGTGAGCGATACCAACGCGGGCAATGTACTGATGAAAGCCCTGCTGCTGACCGATGAACAGGTGGAACGGTACGGCCAGATGATGCAGAACCTGACGGATGATGAGAAAAATAACATCAGCTATGAGGATTATGTGCAGGACTGTACGGCCCGGCGGGAAAGCGCTGTGACAAGCTTTACCGCAACGCGCACCGGCTTTACCGCGCAGGCGGATCTGGAAGCCGAAAATCTGGTACTGTTCAGCGTGCCCTATGACGATGGTTTTACCGCAACCGTGAACGGTGTGCCGGCGGAGGTGGAGAAAGTGGACAACGGCCTGATGGCGGTTGCCGCCCCGGCGGGCCACAGCGAGATCGTGTTCACCTACCACACGGCCGGTCTGCGGCAGAGCGTTGCCGTCAGCGCCGGCGCTATTGTGGTGTATGCCGTGTGGGTGGCAGTATTGCACCGGAAAAAGCGCCGGGAAGAGAGCAGTGTGGGGTAAATGATGCCCTGCCAAACCGTTGGGAGTGTGCACGGTCAAATTTAGGGCAACACCGCATAATTCCCGCCTTACGGCTTAAGCACCGCTCCGGCGGCTGCGGCACGGCATCTGCGTTGCCAAAATGCTCGATAAGACATCCAGTATTATCTGCGCTTTTGGCTTAGCATCTGCCGTACCTCGCTCGCCGTATCGGCACTTAGAATTATGCGGTATTGCCTTAGGATGTAGTCGGGGGCGGAAAATTGCGTTTTATCCCGATGGAGACCGTAGGGGCGCACATTGTGCGCACGCGGGTGTGTGGCATATGATGGGGTGATATACCCGGATACAGCCCGATATGTGGAATCATGGCACAACACCCCGCCCTACAGCTGATTTTTAACTATCTACTATAATTTATATATTAAAGTTTTTTCGCCGAAGCCTTTTTTTCAAAAAAAGGCTGGAAAATCCCGCGTGGAAAATCCCTTGTAAAACAGAAAGTGAGAACAAAGATGCCGAACCATGCCGAACAGCTGGCGCAGGAACTGAACCTGAGCCTGAAAAACGTACAGGGTGCCATTGACCTGATCGATGCCGGGAACACCATCCCATTTATTGCCCGCTACCGCAAAGAAGCTACCGGCTCTATGGATGACCAGGTGCTGCGCAACTTGGGCGACCGCCTGGAATACCTGCGCGGATTGGATAAGCGTAAAGAAGAAGTGACCGGCTCCATTGAAGCGCAGAACGCCATGACGCCGGAACTGCAGGCCGCTTTGGCTGGTGCCAAAACACTGGCCGAGGTGGAGGATATCTATCGTCCGTATAAGCCCAAGCGCAAGACCCGCGCCAGCATCGCCCGCGCTCGCGGCCTGCAGCCGCTGGCCGATGCTACCTTGAAGCAGGATGCTAACTTTGACCCGCAGACAGCCGCCAACGACTACCTGAACGAGGAAGTCCCCGATGCAGCAGCCGCTCTGGCCGGGGCACAAGATATCATTGCCGAAACCATCAGCGATGACGCTCACTGCCGCGCCGAGCTGCGCCGCTACTACCATGCGTTCGGCATGGTCAAAAGCGTAAAAGCTAAGGACGAAGACAGCGTATACACCCAGTATTATGATTATACCGAGCCTGTCGCCAAAATCCCTGGCCACCGTATTCTGGCCCTGGACCGCGGCGAGCGGGAAGGCTTTTTGAAGGTGAGCATTGCCGTGGAAGCCGAGCGCGCCGGGGGCATTGTGGCCTGGATGTTCGCCCGCAAAAAGACCGGCGGCGCCAGCGCTGCCATTGTGGAAGCCGCGGCACTGGATGCCTACAGCCGCCTGATCCACCCCAGCCTGGAAAACGAACTGCGCGCCGAACTGACCGCCAAGGCCGCCGAGGGTGCCATCACTGTGTTTGGCGAGAATCTGCGCCAGCTGCTGCTGCAGCCGCCCATCCGCGGCAAAACCGTGATGGGCCTGGACCCCGGCTACCGCATGGGCTGCAAGGTTGCCGTGGTGGACCCCACCGGCAAGGTGCTGGATACCAACGTGGTATACCCGGTGCCGGAATTCAAGCGGGTGGATCAGGCCAAGAAAACCATCAAGAGCATGGTGCTGAAAAACGAGGTGGAGGTCATGGCCATCGGCAACGGCACCGCCGGGCATGAAACCGAGGAGTTTGCCGCCGCCGTAATCCGTGAACTGGCCGAGGAAAAGGGGCTGCACCTGCAATATATGGTCGTCAGTGAAGCCGGTGCTTCGGTGTATTCGGCGTCCAAGCTGGCGGCGGAGGAGTTCCCGCAGTATGATGTCAACCTGCGCAGCGCGGTTTCCATTGCGCGCCGCTTGCAGGACCCGCTGGCCGAACTGGTTAAAATTGACCCCAAGGCCGTGGGCGTGGGCCAGTACCAGCATGATATGCCCCAGAAGCGCCTGAACGAAACGCTGGACGGTGTGGTGGAAGACTGCGTGAACAGCGTTGGCGTGGATCTGAACACGGCGTCCGCCCCGCTGCTGGCCCGTGTGGCCGGCATTACCAACGCTACCGCTAAAAATATTGTGGCTTGGCGTGAGGAGGAGGGCGCGTTTACCTCCCGTGCGCAGCTGAAAAAGGTCAAGGGCCTTGGCCCCAAGGCATTTGAACAGTGCGCAGGCTTTTTGCGCCTGCCGGGTGCCAAGAACCCGCTGGATGCAACCGCCGTCCACCCCGAAAGCTACCCCGCCGCCAAGGGCCTGCTGGAAGCCTGCGGCTGTGACGCCAAAGAGATCGGCACGGACGCGATGCAGAGCCTGCCGGTACGGGTGAAGAACTGCGGCACCAAAGCCTTGTGCGAAGCACTTGGTGTGGGCGAACCCACTCTGATGGATATTGTGTCCGAGCTGTGCAAGCCGGGGCGCGATGTGCGCGACAGCCTGCCCAAACCCCTGCTGCGCAGCGATGTGATGGGGCTGGAGGACCTGAAGCCCGGCATGGAGCTGAAAGGTACCGTGCGCAATGTGATTGACTTTGGCGCATTTGTAGATATCGGCGTGCATCAGGACGGATTGGTGCATGTTTCCCAGATCAGTGATAAGTTTATCAAGAACCCGAGAGATGCGCTGAAAGTGGGCGATGTGGTGCAGGTCAAGGTACTGAGCGTGGATACAGCCAAAAAGCGCATTGCCCTGACCATGAAAGGCGTGCCCCAGAGCTGAAAACCTGGCCGAAAACCGCAAAAATCAGCACTTTTCGGCAGAGCATGGAATTATGTTGCCGGAAGGAAAAGCCAAATGGACAGTTTGAATGTGCAACCTGCCAAAACAGGAACAAAAACCGTTAAAATGCAGAGCTGAAAAGACAAAAACTGAAGCCAGAAAAGTCAAAAAATAAAGAAAATTCGTGAATAAAGCGAAAAAACTTTGGCAGCCTGTACAAAGCGGAACATGAACAAATTTGTCTTTTGTGCATCCCGATGAAAAAATGGCAACAATGAATCTAACATAGGTACGCCGGATAGAATTATGCTATAATGCAGCTGTAAGGAAAAGGAAATGTGGGTTCCGCCCTTACCGCGCAGGCATGATGGCCTGTGCCGGGTTTTATTTATGGAGGTCATTATTATGGTAAGACAAGTCAAGGTTTCCAACTTCGCAGAAGTACAGGGAATCGTGTCTGCCGCTGCCAAGTGTTACAATGAGGTCGGCGTGCATGACATGAAGGGCAGCATTGCTGATGCAAAGAGCATTCTCGGTATGATGAGTCTGGACTACAGCCATCCGGTCAAGATCGTCTGTGAGGACGAACATGACCTGGACTGTGTGATCCAGGCACTGCGCCAGTAAATTCAGCTGCCCGGCGGGCTGGCTTTCAGCCCCGGAGGCAGGAATAAGGAAAAACAGAACAGGGCGGTTGGCCATTTTGGGACGGCTGCCCTGTTTTTTTGTTGCTTGGCGGGCGATTTTGCCCCCACACCGTGCTTGCAATGGGCGGTCAAACGCGGTATAATATTTTTACATTGCCATTTGCGGGTGGTGCCCGCGCGGCAAATTGAAAGTATAGTAAGGAGACCCCACAACATGAAACAAAAATTCATCAGTCTGGCTCTGGCAGTCATGCTGCTGCTGGGCGTAACGGGCTGTGCCATGTCCACCCCGGCCAGCGTGGGCAGCATTGGCGGCGTTGATATCCCGGCCGGCATCTACCTGCTGGCCCAGTATAACGCCTACAACACCGCTTCCGGCGCAGCAAAGCTTGCCACCGGCGAAACCGCCAGCAACGTGAAAGCCGTGCTGAAAGCTGAGTGCACCGGCACCATTAACGGCGAGGAAGTTACCACCGACGGCGCAGATTACGTTGCCCGCCTGACCCTGCGCAGCCTGCAGTATTACGCAGCTGTGGAAAAGAAGTTTGACGAGCTGGGCGGCACACTGGACGAAGCCGCTACCGCCGAAGCCGCCAAGACCGCCGATACCCAGTGGGAGAATAACAGCGATCTGTACGCAGCAAACGGCATTTCCAAGGCAACCTTGGAAAAGTACCAGCTGAACAGCAAAAAGGCAGATGCCTGCCTGAAGCTGATCTACGGCGAAAACGGCAGCAGCCCGGTCACCGAGCAGGAATATGCCGATTACATCAACAACGATTGCTACTACCTGGAGCTGGTCCAGCTGCCGCTATTTGACCAGAGCACTTATACCTTTGCCAGCGACGACCAGAAGGCCGAGATTGAAGCCCTGGCCAACCAGTGCCGTGATGACTTGGCCGCGGCTACCAACGAATCTGCCCTGTACAGTGCTGCAATGACCTATGTGCCGCAGGCCTTTACCGCACTGGGCAGCAGCGTGGAAGCAACCCAGGCACTGTATTACACCGGCAGCGGTCTGTTTACGCCTTCGGACCTGTCCAGCTACAACACCAATGACGGCGGCAACAGCATTACCGATGCGGTAAAAGCAGCCGGTACCGGCAACTGGACGGTGGCCGACCTTGGCATGAGCTACATGATCGTGCGCAGCCTGGACCCCATGGAGCAGGGCACGGTGGATGATTTTGTGAGCCGCTATAATCTGCTGGACGCTATGAAGAGCGATGCTTTGCAGGACGAGTTCTATGCAGAGGGCGCCGAGATGGAAAATAACCTTTCCGCCAGCGTGATGAAGACCTACAGCGCATCCAAAATCAAAAAGACCGTAAAGTAATCATCGGGCACCAAAGCCGGAGCAGTGCGGGTTCAAAACCGGCACGCCCCGGCTTTTTTGATTTTACAGAACAGCCAAAGATGTAAAAAAAGGGGAACACTTACATGAAACAAACAAACATGCGTATGCTGGCATTGTGTGCGGCGCTTTGCCTGTGTGTGGCAACAGCAGCGCCCGCCTATGCGGAAAGCACCCGTCAGACCCCACGGACCAGCTTTGTGGAAACGCTGCTGGACATCCCGGTGCTGGGGGATATTCTGCGGTTTTTCAGCGCGGAGGAACCTTTGAGCCAGGCGGCAACGGCGGAAACCGCAACGGGTGAAACCGCTACGCCGGAAACCTCCACCCCGGAAACTGCCCCCACGGCCACCCCGGAAACGGCAACCCCGACCCCGGCCCCCACGCCGGGCGGTTCCTCCACACCGGAAAGTGCGGCAACGCTGCCGCCCACTGGTACCCCGCAGGTGTACCCCGCGCCGGATATTGTGGTGATGCCTACAGCCACCCCGGCCATTACCGCGGCCCCGCAGCAGGAGGAAGAAAACAATACCAGTGACGAGCCCCCCGCTGCTGCCGCCACATCGGCCCCCGCGGCGGCAACGGCAACTCAGCGCCCGGCTGCAGCCATGCCGCACCCGACCACGAAGGCTACCCTGAAAGACCCCACCGCCGCCCAGGCGGAAGCAACCCCCATGCCCACCCTGGAACCCACCGCCACGCCGGAGCCGACCGAAAAGCCGACCCCGGACCCGGAGCAGGTGCAGCGCCAGGAACAGGCCGCCCAAACCAGCAGCAAACTGCCGCTGTATGTGGCGGTGGGCATTGCCGTGGTGTGCGTCGGCATTGTGGCAGCCGTGCTGATCAGCCGCCAGCTGCAGAACACCCAGGCACAGGCCCAGAAGCAGAAGGACGAAAAGTCTGCTTACCACCGCAAGAAGGGCGGCAAATAATGCCCGCTTCCCCCACAAATATACCCGCACAAGCTGCGGAAGCAGGAGATAGGATATGACGGATTCCCGCTGGAAAAACCTGGCGCTGGAGGTCATCGGCTGTTTTGTTTCGGCCCTTGGCCTGTACAGCTTTGCTGTGGCGGCCGGGGTGCCGGTAACCGGTGTGGCCGGTATCGGTGCCATTTTGTTCCGCCTGTTTGGTCTGCCCATTGGTGTGACCAACATTATTATGAACATCCCCATTGTGCTGATCTGCTTCAAGTACCTGGGCAAGGATTTCTTTTTCCGCAGCGTGCGGTGCATGGTGCTGTTTGCCATTTTTACGGACTATGTGCTGGCTGCGCTGCCGGTGTACCAGGGGGACCGCATGCTGGCCACCATCTGCGGCGGTGTGATCAGCGGCGTGGGGGATGCGCTGATTTATATGCAGAACTCCAGCACCGGCGGCCTGGATTTTATCACCATGGCCATCAAATCCCGCCACCCGCACATGCCGTTCGGCAACCTGACCTTTGCGGCAGCGCTGGCGGTCATCCTTGCAAACGGGCTGGTGTTCCATGATGTGGATTCCATCATTTACGGCCTGATCTTCAATTTTTTGAGCTCTTACATCATCAACCGGATGATGTTCGGTTTCAACGCCTGTATGATGGCTTTGATTGTGACGAGCGACGGCCCCGCCGTGTGCAGGATGATCGGCGAAAAAGTGGACCGCGGTTCCACGATATTGAAAGGTTACGGCGGCTATTCCCAGGATGGGCGCGATGTGGTGCTGTGTGCCTGCAGCTCCAAGCAGCTGTATATCATCAACCGCGAAACCAAGCGCATTGACCCCGGCAGTTTTATCGTGATGCTGCAGGCGAACGAGGTGGAAGGCGAAGGGTTCAAACGGCTGGAACTGGGAGAACAGAGTTAGGGCAATACCGCATAATTCTAAGTGCCGATACGGCGAGCGAGGTGCGGCAGCTGCTAAGCCAAAAGCGCAGATAATACTGGATGTCTTATCGAGCATTTTGGCAACGCAGATGCCGTGCCGCAGCCGCCGGAGCGGTGCTTAAGCCGTAAGGCGGGAATTGTGCGGTGTTGCCTTAGGAGTTAGAAGCTGCAGCGGGGCAGGAAAGGCGCAGAACAAGGCAAAATGCGTATTTTCGGGGAAAAATGCGGGGGTTCCTTGCAAAACAGTGCAAACCGCTGTATAATAAATTGTCACTTAACAGAAAAGGGGAGTTACCTATGGAAACGATGGGCAGCCTGCGCCGTACCAACTATTGCGGCGAAGTGAGTATGTCAAACGTTGGCCAGGAGATGACCGTTTGCGGTTCCATCGCCCGTGCACGCGACAAAGGCGGTATTATTTTTGCCGACCTGCGCGATACAACCGGTATTTTGCAGCTTGTTTTTGATGAGGATACGCCGAAAGACGTTTTTGCTAAAGCGGAAAGCCTGAAAAGCGAGTATGTTGTGATCTGCCGCGGCCTGCTGCGTGAGCGCGCCGCCAAGACCACCAAGATCGCCACTGGCGATGTGGAGCTGTATGTCAGCGAACTGCGCATTCTGAGTGAAGCCCAGACCCCGCCGTTCGAAATCCGCGATGATATCAACGTCAACGATGACCTGCGCCTGCGTTACCGCTACCTGGATCTGCGCCGTCCTTCGATGCACGAGCCCATTGTGCTGCGCAGCAAGATCATGCAGATCATCCGCAGCTATTTCTGCGATAACCACTTTACCGAGATTGAAACCCCGACCCTGATCAAGTCCACGCCGGAAGGTGCCCGTGACTATCTGGTGCCCAGCCGTGTGCAGCCCGGCCATTTCTACGCCCTGCCGCAGAGCCCGCAGTTGTACAAGCAGATTTTGATGCTGTCCGGCTTTGACCGCTACTTCCAGATCGCCCGCTGCTACCGCGATGAGGACCTGCGCGCTGACCGCCAGCCGGAGTTCACCCAGGTGGACGAGGAAATGTCCTTTGTCAATGAGGACGATATCATGACCATCAACGAAGGTCTGATCAAGCGTCTGTGGAAAGAAATGCTGGGCGTGGATGTGCAGACCCCGTTCGTGCGTATGCCGTGGGACGAGGCTATGGGCCGTTTTGGCTCCGATAAACCGGATACCCGCTTTGGCCTGGAAATTGTGGATGTGACCGACATTTTTGATGGCACCGAGTTTAAGCCCTTTGCCGCAGTGTTGGAGCAGGGTGGCAGCATCCGCGCCATCAATGCCAAGGGCCTGGCTGGCAAGCTGACCCGCAAGCACATTGACAAACTGGGCGAGGTTGCCAAGACTTATGGCGCTAAGGGCCTGGCATTCAGCCGCCTGACCGAGGAAGGCACTTCTTCCAGCTTTGAAAAGTTCCTGACCGAAGAGGAAAAGGCAGCCCTGTACAAGGCGATGGAGCTGGAAACCGGCGACGTGCTGCTGATCGTCAGCGATGCTGACTGGGTCAAGGCCTGCACCGCGCTGGGCCAGGTTCGTTTGGAAATCGGCCGCAGGTACGGCCTGATCGACCCCGACAAGTTCAACTTCCTGTGGGTGGTGGACTTCCCGCTGTTTGAGTACAGCGAGCAGGAGGGCCGCTGGATGGCCATGCATCATCCGTTCACCCTGCCCAAGGCAGAGGATATTGACAAGGTGGAAACCGACCCCGGTGCCTGCCATGCCGTGGCATACGATATTGTACTGAACGGCGTTGAGATGGGCGGCGGTTCTATGCGTATCAATGACCCCGCTTTGCAGGACCGCATGTTCAAGGCCCTGGGCTTTACCGAGGAAAAGGCCCGCGAGAGCTTTGGCTTCCTGATGGATGCCTACAAGTTCGGCGCACCCCCGCACGGCGGCATGGCTTACGGCCTGGACCGCATGGTAATGCTGATGCTGAAGAAGGATTCCATCCGCGATGTCATCGCATTCCCGAAGGTGCAGAACGCAGGCGAGCCGATGTCCGGCGCACCGGATATTGTTGACCCGCAGCAGCTGAAGGACCTGTCCATTGCATTGACGTTGACAGAGTAAAGATTAAAGTTGAAAGCCCCGCCGGGCGGCCATTGATGTGGCTGCTTGGTGGGGCTTTTGGTGTTGGTGGGAAAAAGAGGACGGTTAAGGTATAGGCACGAGAACGTTTTAAAGAAAACATCCCGTTATAAAATGTTATGTGAGGAGCAGAACAAAAAGAGCGGCAAACAATAAAAAGACAGCTGCCCATAAAACCCTTGGGCAGCTGCCTAAATTATAATTTAATATAATATTGCCTTAAAGTTTCTTCGGTTCCCTTCTTTTCAAAGAAGGAACAAAATCCCCCGTATAAATCTTAGGCAATACCGCACAATTCCCGCCTGACGGCTTAAGCGCCGCTCCGGCGGCTGCGGCACGGCATCTGCGTTGCCAAAATGCTCGATAAGACATCCAGTATTATCTGCGCTTTTGGCTTAGCATCTGCCGCACCTCGCTCGCCGTATCGGCACTTAGAATTATGCGGTATTGCCCTTACTCTTTTGTCACAAACACCAGGCCTGCGCAGCCGGGGCCGGCGTGAGAGGCAATGACGGGGCCAAGGCGGGCAACGCGCCCGCCGGTCATGTGCAGGTTTTCGTGCATGTAATGGTGGAGGGGGGCCAGTACACCTTTTTCGTCCGAATACAGCAGAGCGTACCCGTACCGAGGGTCCACCCCGCCCATCTTTTCAATGTTCTTAAACATTGCCACAAACGCGCCGGGGCGGCCGCGGGCCGTGTCCGCCAGCTTGATCTGCCCATCCACGACCGAAAGCACCGGCTTGACACCCAGGGCACCGCCCACCAGCGCCACCGCGGCGGGCAAACGCCCGCCCTTGTGCAGGTGCTTCAGGCTGTCCACTACGGCCAGAACGCGGATGCGCTGCTTGAGCTGTTCCAGCTCAGCGACAATCGCGTGCGCGGGCAGGTGCTCCTCGTCGCGCAGGCGCAGCGCTTCGCGAACCAGGATGGCCTCGCCCTGGGATGCCGTGCGGGAATCCACAAAAAAGACATCCTCAAAATCGCAGCTTTCCGCTGCCAGCCGCGCGCACTGATAGGTGCCGGACAGGTTGGAACTGATCAAAATGGCAATTACCTGATCGCCGTTCTCCTTGGCATCCTCAAAAATTGTCATAAAGGATTGGGGGCTGGGCTGGCTGGTGCGGGGGGGAACCTTGTCCACTTTCAGATGTGCATAAAATTCATCAGCCGTCAGCTCCACACCGTCCAGCCCGCCGGTGCCATCGGCAAAAGTAACGGACAGGGGCACAGTGTACACGCCGGGACGGGCACTGTCGGTCGCGGTCAGATCGGAAGCGGAATCAGTCAGAATACGAATCATGCGGAAAAACCTCTTTCTGTGCGGCAGCGCCCGGCGGTAAAAAAACAGCGCTGGGATGCAACATGGTTGGTTGGTAAGCAATCGTGAATACACATAATTTTAACACAATAAAAAAAAATGTCAAATATTTGAGCAAATATTTACGAAAAGGTAAAAAAACAGCCGCACATCAGCGTGCGGCTTGGGGAATATGAGCAATAAAATTTTAAAATCAGACAGCTGTACAAAATATTTTGTACAGACGTATAAAAGTTCGGATGCTGTTGGTGGATGGTTCAGATGTTGTGTGAGCGGCAAATTTCGCAATGCAGGGGGGATTGCATTAGGTTGACGGGCGGCCAATGAAAGTGTGTGGCTAGAAAGCCAAACGCACGACAGGGGAATGGTTTATTCCGCTGAATTTAAGTTGGCGGCGGAGAACCACCCCTCAGTCACCTGTGGTGACAAGCTCCCCGCGGGGGGAATGTCGCAGAGAGACAGAAGGGGCCGGGGCGCTGTTTGCGCTGGACGCGAGGCGGCCTGAAGGTTCCTTACCACCAACCTTAAAAATCAATCTGTAGGGGTCAATGCTTGCATCGTCCCGTAGACTGGCCCTGCCGGACATCTCACCTCGAAAATAGGGCAAACGCCTTACCGCACGCCATCGCGCAGGCGCTGTACGCAGGCGGTGATCACAGCGGCAGCGGTGTCGATTTCTTCCGCCGTGTTGGCGGCATCCAGCGTCAGCCGCAGGGTGCTTTTGGCCTGGGCGGGGGTCAGGCCAAGGGCCAGCAGTACATGGCTGGGCTCCACCGCACCGGCGGAACAGGCAGAGCCCGCGGAAGCGCAGATCCCGGCTTCGTCCAAAAGCAGCAGCAGGGTTTCGGCCTCCACGCCGTCAAAGGTAATGTTCACATTGCCGGGCAGGCGCTGGGTC
>OLWZ01000950.1_pt1 | contig 14455 bp, 16 predicted proteins | sample 1674011 | NCBI WGS metagenome assembly OLWZ01 (sample SAMEA103958137, study PRJEB25191) | human gut metagenome | biome: human-associated habitat [ENVO:00009003]; feature: intestine environment [ENVO:2100002]; material: feces | place: Germany | collected 2013/2015 | reverse complement strand
TGGTAGTGTCATTTTATTAAACAAATAAACTTTCCCCAACCGAACCACCTGTCCGTCCGGCTCTGCTCTATACAGATTGTAATATGAAAATATACAATGAGCGAACCCTCAAAAATCTTTACAAAATTGTGTCACCTGTGGTATAATAAAGTCATCAAAGGCAAGGGCCCGCTTTTGAACCAAACAAAACTAATCTAAAACAAAGGAGAACCAGTATGGAAACAAACGCATTGATTGCAAACGCAACAACTCATGAAAGCAAGGTAAATCTTTTTCGCGCACTGACTAACGCAAGTCCGCTCAGTGAAGCAGTCAACAAAACTTTATCTGTGTTACAGATCATCGACCAGCCCGCGTTCAACGATCAGGGTGAGCCGGTCAACCGTTATTTCTTCTTGTGTGAAGATGGATCTGCATACATGTCTATGGCCTTAGGCGTGGACAGCTGTGTTAAAGCAGTTAGATCAATTTGGGGATTGGATTTTGTAGAACCCTTGCAGATCGTTCCTTGTCAGGTCAAGACGAAAAACGGCCATACATATAAATTTACTGTACTGTAAATTTATTAAAACTCAAATTATAGCCCGGTACAACCGGGCTATAATCATTTATTGGTGAAAGAATATGAAGAAATTTATTCATACTAAACAGCGTAAAGCAGAACTTGACGCTGTCATTCGCGGGTATAATTATAAAATAAGGCGAGCCGCCGCGCTGAAAGCTCATGGGAAATATGAAGGGGTTGTATTACCTAAATTATTAAACTCTGAAAAAGAATTTACAAAAATAACAACTTTAGAGGAATACAACGAATTATTAAACCGAATTCGCGAAACCGGGCGAGCGGTTCGACAGGAAAAATTTATAACATTAGGAAAATATAAAACAATTGATTCGCAAACAACACGAATCATCAAAAAACAGCAGGAACGAAGCATACAGGCGTTCATTAGAAATGAAACGCCTGCTAAAACTGAATTTAAATCTGCGAAAGCCTTAAAAGAATTCATGTATAAATATCAAAAAGAAACTTTTGATTCATTCAATGAAGCGCGGGCAGAGGTGTTTAAGTATAATGTTGTTATCGCTTTAACAGCGCTGGGCTTTATGGATTTAGTTACTGAATGGCAAAGGCTATCACTCATTCAGGTGGATTCAGTGAATAGGGCATGGCCGGAGGCCGTGGAAGTTATGTGGGCGGCCTATGAGTCTAAGGACGAAAGCAAATACCAAGAAGCCTATGACAGAATGCGAACGGCTATAAATGGTGTAAAAGGCGTTGTAAAATGACAGAGTATATTTCCGATTTTGAAACACAAAAAGATCCTGATACTGGGGTTATGTCTGTATGGGCGTGGTCTATTGTTGAAGTTAACGATCTAAAGAATATTCAATACGGAAATAATATTGAAACATGGCTTTCAGCCATTCAAGGACTTCCGAACGGGTCTTTAATTGGCTTCCATAATTTAAAATTCGATGGAAGTTATATTTTAAGTTATCTCTTAGGGATTGCAAATTGGCAATACAATGACAACCCCAAAGCAAGAAAAGCAAAAACCGTTGAATGTTTAATCAGTTCAATAGGTGTGCATTACAATTATCGAATAAATTTCACAAAAAGAAAACATGTTAAAATTTATGACACGCTAAAAATATTCAACATGAGTGTTTCGCAAATTGCTAAGTCTTTTGGGATTAAAGAGCAAAAAGGGTCTATAGACTATAAAACTTTTCGTGGATATAACTATACCATGACCCCGGAAGAAGTCGAATATATCACCAATGATGTGATTATTGTAGCCCAAGCTATAAAGCAATTCAGGGCTGAGGGTCATGAGCGAAATACCATAGCTTCAAATGCCATGCGCTATTACAAGAAAAATAGTTACTATTCAAACTATGAATTTTTAACATATTTCCCGCACCTTGATGATGATTTATACCATTTGTTAAAGCGTGCCTATAAAGGCGGATATTGCTATGTAAACCCTAAATTCAAAGGCAAACCGGTTGGCCATGGTAGGGTATACGATGTAAACAGTTTGTACCCATCTGTAATGAGTGATCCGCAAAAAAAATATCCAGTCGGCACTCCGGTGTTTTTTGAGGGAAAATATAAAGACGATCCAATTTATCCACTATATATACAATTTATAACCGCACAGTTTGAATTAAAGAAAGGCAAAATTCCAACAATACAAATAAAGAATGATAAACGATTCAATCCTCGCGAATATATAACAACCACCGGTTGTTTAATGGTGAACCTATATTTAACCAATGTAGATTTAGAAATGTTTTACGAATGTTACAATATAAAAGAAATTCAATATATAGGCGGCTATAAATTCATAGGCCGATCAGGAATCTTCATTGATTATGTAAACCACTTTAAAGAAATGAAAATGCAAGCAACCATTGACAAGAACGCAGGAAAACGGAGCATAGCAAAATTGTTTCTTAATTCACTTTATGGGAAATTTGGTGCCAGCAATGATAAATTTGTTAAGCGACCATATATTAATAGCAAAGGAATTCTTGCTTATGAAACAGTTGAAACGCCGCGACCTGCCAAGACAGTATATGTACCTGTGGCCGCCTTTATTACTTCATACGCACGTCAATTCATTCAAACGGCTTTCATAAAAAATGTAGATCGTTGTTGCTATTGTGATACAGACAGTTTGCATTTATTAGGTGATGATCCACCGGAGGGTGTAAAAATCAGTGACACAGAGTTTAACTGCATGGCGCATGAAAGCAGTTTTTCAAGGGCAAAATTTTTAGGCGCAAAACTGTACATTGAAGAAGATGAGCAAGGCAACCTTGATGTAAAGGCCGCAGGGCTTGGGCAAAACGAGGTAGTAAAAAAGCAAATTACATTTGATAACTTCAACACTGAGCAAGAATATTTTGGAATTTTGAAAAGTAAAACAGTGCAGGGCGGTGTTGAATTAGCTGAGGGTCCATTCAAGATACGCGAGCGCGGAACCCGATTTTAATAAACAGTGTCGATTATTTCAGCAAAATCGTCCAAAATTATTTACAGATTTGGGTACTTGTGATATAATTAAGGCAAGAAATGAGGAAAGAAACAAATAAATTAAAAGGAGTAAAAATTATGAAAAACAATATTCAAAAAAGATGGGATCGTCAAACAGGCGCCGCAACCGTTTATTGGGTTGATCTTGAATCCCCGATTCTTATTTTTGATAGCAGTGCAAACACCTTTGTAAAATACGCCGATTTGACATTTGAAGATCAAAACATGATTGATGTGGCGGTCGATGACTTTGAAGAAGTTTTCAACCGGGTTGTTCGCTTGGGGTCAAAATTTTATGAACGGTTGAATTACAACCGTTTTGCTATTTTGCGAGAAATTAAACAATTCGGTGAAACGGTGTTCCAAATCAATGATTTTAACGAGGTGTAAAAAGTGATTCGATTTTCAATCAAACAACAATTTGCTTGGGCCGAAAAATGCTTTGACATGGAGGGAGAAATAAAAAAGCCATTTGAGAGGTTTTTTGCTTCATTTATTAATCAGGTATCAAAAGGCCAAAAAGAAATAACGCTAACAGCACCAAACACCTTGATCGGCGTTCGAGGTCTTATTTATTTCTGCAACGCTTTGGATTTGATACGCTATCTAATTGAAGTGCATGAAGAAAATAATTTTTTTGCGTTGACATTCAAAATGAACGCAAATGCCAAGTCAATGAAAGCGGCAAGAAATGTAATAGCGAGGTATGAAAAATGAATTTATCTTTTTTTATTTGGTGCACTGTGTCCAAAATTTAGCGAGCAGTTAAAAGATCAGGAATATGAATTAAAAAACAAAGAAAAATGGGACAAGGCTGTTTTTTCAGTTGTGTATTTACACATTCACGATATTTTAACAGATTCAAGATATGATGAATGTTTGAATCGAATTATGAAAAAATCAAAAGTTGATTGGATTAAAAGCGAGGTACGAAAAATATGGAATGTATGAATTGTGTACATTACAAAATATGCAAGAGTTTGAATAACACAGGAATATTCGCTAAATTCCCCAAGGTTGATGATTGTTCTCTGTTTGAGCCAAACCCTGAACACGAAGTAAAAGAAGGCGAGAAAAAAATGCAAGCAGGAGTAGCAACCGCTTTACAAGGTATCCTTGCAGATCGAGGATATAAGGTCCTTGAATTAAAAACCTTTTCCGGTGCCACATTCGTCGGCACCAACATTCAAATCAAATTCAACGAATTCCTTTTAACAAAGTGTGTCTATTGCAATGACGAATTGTTTTCAACAATTCAAAACATATCGGAAGTGCGAATCTTATTTTTTAGCTAAAAGAAATAACCCGGGGATTTATCCCCGGGTCTTTTTTATTTGTACCGCTTGCAGGCAATATTATAATCGTATATGCAAATCCACCCGGAGGGGATCCGCGCCCAAATATTTTTATTGCCTTTGTAAACCAATTCAAGGATTGTACATTTTGTTCCCCGCTTCAGGTATGCAATGTTGTTTTTGTCATCACGATTCAAACAATGTTTTCTGCCGTCGGAAGTCAAATCCTTAATCTTTTTCCGACCATTGTTTGCGCCTGCGCCCTTGTAAACGCCGCGCACATAGGTCAATGTGATTGTTGATCCGATTTTTGGCTTGGGATAGTCAAAAATGGCACCGCGCATTCTTGGCCGAAGCACACCAAGCACCCCTTTATAGGTGTGTTTCACTTTTTTGCACTTTGAACCGCGCGGCCAATTTTGATCGAACGATTCAAACCATTTTGTATTTCCGTTCCCGGTGGCTACGGCGATATGACCGTAAGGGCCGATTTTTGCTCCCCATACAATAATGTCGCCTTTTAATGGAACGAAAGTAGGGTTGTTTTGAATTTTTTCAAATTTTTCAACAAGCGGTTTTCTTTTTTCAAAGTTTGTATAATAGTCAACTGCATTTCCCCACGCTCCGGGTTTAATGCCGAAGCAGGAATTTAGGTAAACTTTTGCAAGATCGACGCATTGAGCGCCGGACACGCGGTCATAATCAATTAGCCGGCCTTTGCATGAGTTGTAAAACTGATCGTAAGTCATTCGGTGTACCCTCTTTCCTTTGCTTCATTCTTAACAATATCTCCGGCAATACCCGCAGAGGTGAAGCTATTATTTTTCCACCAACTCCAAATTGTGGAAAACACTGTTAAAAGTGTGGAAAAAAACAAATACACTTCATCATCGGAAAACGGAAGCGGATTTTTGCCGATCATCGTTAAAACTGAATTAACAAGCGCAACAAAAGTTACGATTGTGCGAATAATGGTATCTTTTGAAACATTTTTCATTTTATTTTGTCCTCCAAATCTTGTATGCGGTGATCTGCTACTTGTTGGCGCAGTTCTTGAAGTGCAACCCGTTGTTGCAGGTTGTTGTACTGTTCTTGCTTTTTTTCAAGTTGTTTAATCCTGTACAAAGTTTTTGAATTTGCAAGCCACGCGGTGAGTGAAGTGCCCACCAGCGTGACCGCAGATGACAGAATTATAGTTAACTGTTCAACTGTAATTCTTAATCACCCCTCGAATACAATACCGTCAATCACAAGGCCGTTTGCGTCCGACACAGTGAATAGTCGGCTACCATCAAAAGCAACTTTGATTGTGTTTGACCCCTCAGCGACCAGCATTGTAAAGGCTGAACCGCTTTTGAAGCCGTAGAAATATTGGATCCGTTCTACTTCGGAAGCGCTTGAATGATAGCGCACACCTATTCGGCTGGAATGCTGAATGATATTTGAAACCATTTCAGCTGACCAAATTTGCACCCCACCATCTGACCGGGTGTCAATCGTTCCGGTTGTCCGGTTCTGCGCGTCACAGATTTTTCGTTGACAAATAAGCGTATTATCGGATTCAATATTTACACCAATATTGTGCTTTTCGTAACCGTAAAGCTGGGAACCGCGTTGCAATCGAATACAAGGTGTTGTCGGCCATTCTTTCAATGTACCGAAACCGCCGCCGGATAGAATCAGGGTTGTGTTAAGCATATTGTAGGCGGTTTTGCCGGAAGAATAAATCAAATCAACATCGTTGCAAAGTAATTTATTCACGTTTACCGCGCGAATTGTATGCGGTAAATTCGCCTCATTGGTGTTTGAATTTGCAATCTCCAAATTATCAAGGGTTACACTATTTGAATTGTGAATCACCAAACCCATCAATTTAGGTCTTGTGGTGGGTGGATCTGCGGAAGTGTACCGACCGGTAATGTAAACATTGCCGCCGTTTGCGATATTAAACCACCGGTATGATCCGGTTGTACCTTTTACGTGTATCTCTAATTCTTGATGATAAATCGGGCAGGCGAGCAAATCCATAGCCTGAAAGATTTGATTGAATGGATTGCCTTTCGTACCGTCAGGAGATCGGTTCATGTGGTAGATTCCGCCGGCGTCTGCGTCCTTATCAACATAAACAATATTGTTAAAGCTGGAATACCCCACGCCCTGCCCCTGCGTGGTAGTCTGTTTAATAGAGGACGGTGTACCCTGTAACAGTGATCCGCGCCAAATAGAAATCATTGAATCCGTGGGGTTTACCGCAGTAATGCCCTGCGAGTTGGCATAAACATAAAATTTATCATTTACAGTTAAATCCTCAAATTCACCCGACCAAAAACGCTGATTGTCCAAATACTGCGGTATTGTAAACTGGCGAATGTAAACGCCCGCCTTATCGTATATGCGAATTGTGTTTGGTGAATAAGTGAGCATGATAAAGGCGGTTGCGTTTGCCTTAACAGTTTGCATGGTATAATCAAATCCAGGGTTAGAAAGCGCCACCCTATTTGACGCGGTGTTTGTTGCCGGGTTCCATTCGTACACATTCAGGCCTTGGGAAATGTACATTTGATCATTAGTTTGATCGTAAGCAACGGAAGAAACAGCGCTTTCATTGTATCCGGCAGGTGAAGAATACTTTTGAATTGTTGCAAGTGTTGTAGGGTTCAATTCAAAAATAGTCTTAGACGGTGCACCGTTCAATTCACTTGTGGCAATAAAAAGACTATTTCTTTTTGAATTGTAAACAATAGAATTGGCGTGGCCTAAACCCTCAATATCTCGGCGGGTCACCTGTGCACCGTTTGAATAGTTGAATACAACAACCGCCGCCGTAGTGGGGTGCAATTCAAGGGTATGCCCCCGGGGCACAAAAGCGCAGGCATAATAATGATTGCCGCCAATGGTATAACGCGCCCCGCCTTGATTCACCGGGTAGCGCTCTGTTTCCTGTTCGGGGTTGGCGAGATTTTCACCGCGATATGTCCAGCCCAATAGCCATCGCTCAAAATCAATATATGTTGAATGGGGCTGATTCTTAAAGGTTACAAAGTCCTTTTTCAGTTGGGCAATTTCCTGGCGAAACTCGTCAAAATACGGGGCACAGATTACGGCAAGAATTTCTTTCAAGGTGCCGTCATCGTACCATTTTTGCAACTGTTCCGTGACCGTTTCCTTGATATGTTTGTCAAGGTTTTCCAACAAATCAATGACATAATTTATCAATTCATCATAACTGTTCACTTTTTCAATTACTTCATTCATCTTTTTCAAAACGCAATAAAGCAATTCCTCAAAAGACAAAGAATCATCGTAGACCTGCGGCAGAATCCGATTGCAATAGAACCGCCGAAGCACCGCGATAGGGTCAATATCGGGTTTTGGATAATTCATATTTACCTCCTTAATACCATAACGGCATGAATAGGTCTTTATATTCGTCAAGCAATTCCGAATACAAACCGTTTACTTCATTTTTGAATTGCCGGAATACTTCCCCGGCAGGCATTGTTAGTCCTGTAATTGTTTCGATTTGGTTTGTTTTGGTGGTGGTGTCATTGGCGGTGGTGTTTGATCCTTTATCCGTGGCTTTGTTGGAAGCCGTATCAAGGTTGGCGCGGTCCGCGTATTCAATGGAGTTGAAATCTTTTGCTTTCATCATATTTCCGGGCAGATCACTTGCCGCCCCGCGCATTGTTGAATTGGAATCGTTTTGATTTGAGAAAGAACCGGTTGACTTGCTTTTGCCGGTGGCGTTTGAATCCGTTTTGCGATTAAACTTTTGATTTGCAACAGCCAAATCTGCGGTCATTTGTGCAAATCCATCAAAGGCTTTAGCGTACCCAGGCATTACTTCCATACATTTTGATTGAAGTTTTACTTTCCAAAGATTATAAGTTTCAAAAGCAAACTCGTCTGTTAGATAATGAAAAATAAAAAGCGTTTCAAAATATCTTTTGAAGTCTTCTATTTTCTGTGGGGTTGAGTACGAAAAATCAAAAATTTTCTTTCGTGCTGATTCAACGCGGATATTCAAAGTGTTATTTCTGTTTTCGCATAAATTGTTTACAACAACTTCCAAACTTGTGGTATATCGTGCCATTACTCCACCCCCTGCGGTTCATCGTCCGGATTTGCGTCATCATCAAAGGCGGGTTTATCACTTTCGATTATTTCACTTTGCACCCGCGTTTTTACGGAAATATTTAACCCGAACCGCTCATTGATCTGCTTGCAAGCGTTTTTCCGTTCATATAACATTGTTTCCAAGTTAATTGAAACAAATTGATTATTTGCGTTAACCTCATCTGTAATAAGGCGTTCGGCTTTTTCGTTTTGAACATTATTAACACCGAGAAACGAAAGAAATTCAGCTTTGTAGCTTTCAAGCAATGTATAAAGATCTTTTGCTACCAACGGTGCACCGGTGTTTACACTTCCAAAACAATCGTTGAAATCATTGTCTTTGTCTATGAATATATAACCCTGCGAGCCGTCATATTTTGAAAATAGATTTGCAAGGGCTAATTTTTGATTTGCCGTGCCTTTTAGAATTACCGGTGTTTTTTGGGCATTTACATTGATATCAATAATTTGTTGCGTTTTAGCAATTTTGTCAACAAAATAGTTTATATAGAAAAGTGTTGGTGCCCACATCGGATTGTTTTTAATTAAAACAAATTCGTCTGCGTTGTATTCCTGATTGAAGTTAATGCCGTAGCCGTTGATTTTGACCGGGTAGCCGTACAAATTCAAAACAGATTGATCTGCCGCGCGTAGCCCTAAAAATCCCCTGTCGCGATCATTACAGAACGCGGCCTTTCCGTCTTGGATCAATGCGAATTCTAAAAAGTCCGCGTCCACCGTGTCCGGCAGGTTTTCCCATTCAAAAACTGTGGCGGCAATGTTCATAAAATAGCATTGATATATTTGATTTAACTGTGTTGCGGTTAAGATTGAATTGAATTGGCCCGCGAATGTTCCATTGGTGGCCGGACTGTGATAAAGTGCAAAGGGTTTTGTATTTGTAGGATTTTCCATTATTATCCCTCCTTTTAATTGTTATCAAGGGAATAATTCCCAAAATCGGAAATGGAATGCCAAATTGTAACCCCTGTATTGAACATACCGCGAATTGAAGCGGCTTCCGGTGCAGGTGCGTTCACTTTGATATTACAATCAACTGTTTGTAAATAATTCCATTTGCTCCGGGTATCTTTCCAACTGGATATTTTGCCCCACTCGTTAATTGCATAGCCATACAAATCCAAAAAATCATCAATCGGCCCGCATTCATGATATAGTGGGGAACAATCAACCAATCTAAATTTACAATTTTCACTGGATATAGAATTAGTATCGCTTTGATTTCCTTTGCTTGCTACCTTAGAATTAAACGCGTTTGCAATATCTCTTGAAGCATTGAATATAGAACCAACTGCGCCAACCCCGGAATTGATCGCTCCGGCAACATTACCGGTTGCAATGTTTGCACCAAGGCTTGCGGCACCACCGGCCACAGCCCCGGCCGCATTCAATACAGAGCCAACCCGGTTAAGTGAGCCTTGAACCCCGCCATTTTCATTGTAGCCAATTTGCATTTCAAAAGAATACGGAACATCGAAAACGGATTCGGCAGGTTTTGCATAATTTTTTAGCTTTAACTTAAATCCGTTGGAACCAATCGGCCGCATTTCCACACTCATTCTAATGCTATTTCCTTTTATAAACTCCGGGCGCAAAGGTTGGCTAAAACCATTATAATTGTAAACAACATAGACCCGGCACATGGAAGTTAGCATTTTTTTGTTTCGCGGGGTATATCCGCATGCCAAGGTGTTTCCGGCTATATCGGCACTTGTTTCTTGCGTGGCAACAAGATTTGAGGCGCAATATGGGATTGTATATCCGTCAACAACTACATCTGTAAGATACCTATTATCACGCAACCACTTCATAACCCAAAACGGAACGCACCGAAAACCAATTATATCATGTCGCCGATCTGTTTTCCCCGCGTATTTATCAATCAATTTTTGAATTTCTACATCAAGCGAAACAAAGCCCGCGTATTGCCCGGTCATGGAAGATCCATCACCGTATCCACCATAAACCCAATCTGCTTCACCTGCGCCTGGTGGCCTTGATACGGAAAGCATTTCCCACGAAGGGAACCAATCATCACCACCGGAAAAAAGATCAATTTCTTTTTCATAGTCGGCAGGTGCTCCCACCGGTTCAGGCTGAACCCATCGGCCAACGGTGTCCTCGCTTTTTTTCACATGAGCGCGGGCTATCAAAGACTTATAATAAGTGATATTGAATTGGTAGGTTTGCCAATAATCGGTTGTAATATAAATCATTGCAATGTCTTGCGCGATATATTCAACACGATCTATAAACGCATAATACCATTTTTTATTCCCTTGACGATTTACAAAATCGCTGTTTTGGTATCGGCAATAGTTAAAGGCTTCAAAACGTGCAAAGTTTCCCTCTATCCTGAACGCTTGATCTTTTTTGATATAGTTAAACTTTGTTGCGCTAACTCCTTTTGCCGCCAAACCATCAAAGGCGGCGACTTGCGCCGCCGCCGTTGGGAAATCAACAATGGCATGGCATTCTTCCGGCTTCCCCCATGGAACTGTAAATAGATCCAATCGTGTTGTAGGGTGAGTTACTGCCATTGTATTTACTCCTTTATGCTTTACTTGTGGCTCTTATGCTGAAAACATATTTCCCTATAACATTTGCCTTATTATCGTAAACATATAAACAATAGGTGCAAATCATCGGTAAACTTAGAAAATCAGCAACGCCATGTAAATAGGTTGATTTTACTGTGACCTTGAATTGATCATTGTTTTCACCGGTGATCGAAACATTCAAATCATAAAAACCACGGTTGATCCACTCATTGACGCTTATTTGCATAAGCGCCGAATAGCCCAGCGGTTCAAAGGTGCCCGCTTCAACATTATCATACGCCACATCAACAAGCTGTAACAGCCCATTTACCTGTTCCGTCTTTCCGTATGTTTCGGACGAGAAAACCGGAACGGTTCTTGTGTCGCTTGCTTCTGTTTCAATAGGTGTTTCAATAAAGTTTACACCATAATCACCGGTGACAGGGCAATCAAATTCAAGTGTCCCGTCATGATTGAATTTTTTATACTCCAACATGACGGTTAAACTGTAAAATTTACAACAACCACAACCGGAGTTGTCACTCCATCGGCAATAATGTTGCAAAGAACGGTTGCCTTGTTTGTGCTGTCGGCAGTTGAATGGCCGGTAAAAGTAATTGTTTTCGCGGTGGGATCAAAGGCGATCGTCACATAATCAGCCAATGTTTCAGCGGTGATTTTATCCTTGGCGCCACTTTCAAGTACTTGCTCAAATTCAAGCCGCATGTTATTCACCTTGTAATCGACGGGGATCGTTGCATAATCAACCGTCTGTGTTGTGTCCGCCGCTTTCAGCTCCACAAAATTTTCACCGCTTGGATTATGAAAATCGGTGATTGTCAAATCCTGCAAAGCGTCAGCTTTCGGAACTTCAAACACCATGGCATTAGCAAAGGGGCAAATACCGTAGATCTGCCACACATGGAAAAAATACTGCCAGGTCAGGGAAGAGCCGATAAAATCTTCTGCCGCCGTTTGGATATTGTCGTACACCTGGAACAGTGCTTCATCGCAGATAACAAAACCAATATCTGACAGCGTTTTTCCGGTGCGCTTTCTGTTTTCCAAATCGTAGTTATCATAGTCGAAAGAATCGACAACGATAAGGTTGTTTCGGAAATCAGCTTCGGCCATGTTAAAGGCCATTGCAAGAACTTTAACGCCCAGCTTATTGATTAAGTCGGAACGAATAATAATTACAATGCGGTCAGCTTCCGACCATGTTTCAACAGGGTCACCGACTGCGCCGGGCTGATTGATATAGTTATTATAGACGGTAGAGGGGAATGTCATATTCATGGCAGTTTCGCGAATAGTCGCTACCATGTCTTCCGCTTCGTCTTTTGTGGCAGGCATTGCCATTTTGCGGCCAAGGACAACCCCATTTGCATAGGCTTCAACAATGGCCTGCTTGAACAAATTGAATTCGCGAATTTCATTTCCAGAAAACACCGAGTTGATTTTTGCAGATACAAAACGGTTAAAACTTTCATAGGAAACAAAAGCGCCCATCAATTCCTCGCGGTTGATAGACAGCGGGAACACATCTTGCCGGTTTCTGGTATAATAGGCTACCTTGGTGTCGCCTTTGTACAACTTCAAAATGGCGGACAAATTCTCGCCGTTATAACCCATGGGATTGACCGGGTTTTCATAAATCTGCTGAATATCGGTGCCCAACGGATAAGGTCGGCCTTTTTTCAGGCGAGCAAGGCGGTTGGAATAACGCTTTACTTCAACTGCGGTAAACATAATTCTATCGACCAAGACAGATATAAACTCGTTTGTGTGCACCTTATAATTCAAAATCGGGTTTGCAAATTTGCTAATTGCGTCACCCTCGACAAGAACAGGTACATCATTCTGCGCGGATTCGCTCATCATAGAACGAACTGCATTCAATGTTTTTTGCGCTTTTGCGGCTTCTGACATTTTCTTAGAACTCATCGAAAAATTCTTCCTCCTTTAACTCCTCAATCACTTCATCGGGTGATTTTTCATCGTTGGCAGACGGGATATCCTCGGGTTTTTCTACCTCGAGTTTCTCGCCTACCTTCATCATCAGGTTGCCGTTGATCTCGCGAATGCGGTTGTTGTCATCTACAAGGTTGGCATTTTCGGCGGTCAACCGTTCAATCTCACTTGCGTAGTCAACAAAGGTGTCCGTGATCGTTGCAAGATCGGGGCCGATCTCGGTTACATCTTCCGCTTTTGCAACACGATCAACAATTTCTTTAATTTGCTCGACAGATAAACTCATTTGTTTTACTCCTTTCATAGTCTATTATATATTAGCTTTTCCACTTCGCTTTTGATTTGCAAACTTTCAAAAAACAACCGCCCCGCCACTGCAAAGGACTTTATCTTCGTAATTTCGGCTCCTGCGTGCGGTCGGTTGTTTTCTGCTATTTTGTTTGCAGTTAATGGATTTGTCTTAGGGTCACCTGCATTGCAGGCGTATAATGCTTGCGAACTGGAAGCGAAAAAGAAATATATTATATTGTTATTGGATTTAATGTTGAAAAGTTGAATTGAATCTTTGGGCTTTCGTTCGATTTGTGAATAGTCATCATTGAGAAATGATTCATTGTTTGCATACTCGTTATATTCGGGTAGATATTTTGATGCTAACTTGTTTTGCGGTGTTGTGGCTTTTGCGAATGCTAATTCATTTGTGGTGGATAACATTTCCGCGTATATTAAATCGTTTTTGAATAATGGATTATAGTGAAATTTTATTCCGAATGCTAAACAATACGGATTGATCATTGACAAGGCGTTTGCCAGCATAAATACTTTTCCATCTTGGCGGGTTCGGAATATTGTTTCTTGCAAATCAGTGAATACTCTTAATTCATTAGGCAGGTAGCGACGGAATGAAGATTTATTGTCAATGATGAATTCATCATAGACTATCGTTGTTACTGCTATAAAATCATCGGAGCCTTTCAGTATATCGGCGTTTGTCAGGGCTATGAATCGCCCTGCCTGCTCGCCGTCTATGTAGGCGATTTTGCCTTTGATCTCAAATTTGTGATCAGGGTAATTATTTTTATGATTTGTGAAAAATCCATCTGTGGCTTCTTTTATTTCCGTTTTATAACGTCGAAGCCAAACAAATTGTTTTTTGCTTTTTAGGTATTGCTCGATCACATACTTTTTTAACTGGTATGTTTTGCCTATTCCTCGACCACCTATTAAAATATTTAGGTAGCGGTTATAAGACAAGCATTTTCTTAAACTGTAATATTTCATAAACGGTCGGCGGAGAAGTCGCACCCCGGTTCCACCCGGTGCAGTTCGGCGGCCGACTCCTCGCCGGTGGCACCCACCTTCACTAATGCGTTTTATTCTCCGCCGCCTTAAAAAGAATAGCTGAAAGGTTTATACACCTTTCATTCATAATGATAGCAGATAAAAATTAGTTTGTCAAGGAT
>OLWZ01000941.1_pt1 | contig 14566 bp, 10 predicted proteins | sample 1674011 | NCBI WGS metagenome assembly OLWZ01 (sample SAMEA103958137, study PRJEB25191) | human gut metagenome | biome: human-associated habitat [ENVO:00009003]; feature: intestine environment [ENVO:2100002]; material: feces | place: Germany | collected 2013/2015 | reverse complement strand
CTGCGGCATACGATGTCATGCCCTGCGCCATAAAGGAGAAGAAAAAATGGATAGTCTGTTTACCTCCGTGCTGGAAATTTCCTGGCAGGCGGGCCTCATCGCGCTGGCGGTGATGGCGGTGCGGCCGCTGCTGCGCCGTGCGCCCCGCCGCGCCGTGTGTATGCTGTGGCTGCTGGTAGCCCTGCGGCTGCTGCTTCCCGCCCGATTGACAGTAGAGAGCCCCGTCAGCCTCCAGCAGCCCGAAAGCCCGCCCATCCAGGCCTATCAGGAGCTTCGCCAGCAGGAAAAGGTCTATGTTTCCGCCCCGCCGGAGCAGCGCCCGGAAATGGCAGGACCCGCTGCGGCACAAGGCTTTGCGCTGCTGGATCAGCTGCCCGCCATCTGGCTGACGGGCGTGGGCTGCATGGCGCTGTACATGGCCCTCAGCCTGCTGCGTATGCGCTGGCGGCTCCGTGCCGCCCCCCGCATACAGGACAATGTCTATCGCTGCACCGATTGGTCCACGCCCTTCGTGCTGGGTGTGATCACGCCCCGCATTTATGTGCCGGAAACCGTGTCGGAGCAGGACTTTCCTCAGGTGCTCGCCCACGAAAGGTGCCATATCCGCCGCTGGGACCATGTGTGGAAACCGTTGGCGTTTCTGCTGCTGGCGGTCAACTGGTTCAACCCGGTCCTCTGGGCGGCGTATGTCCTGCTGGGCCGCGACATGGAGCGCGCCTGTGATGAAATGGTGTTGAAAAACGCAGATGCGGCGCAGCGGGCCGCCTATTCCCGGGCGCTGGTGGCCTGTGCCGCCCAGCCGAAAATGGCGGCGGTGTGCCCGCTGGCCTTTGGCGAAGTGGCTGTGAAAGAAAGGGTGAAGAACGTGCTCAACTATAAGAAGCCCGCCCTCTGGGCTGTCATCCTGCTGGTCGTCGCGGCGGCCATCATCGGCGTGTGCCTGCTGACGAAGCCCGGCTACAAGAACGTGGGGACGCTGGACGCGGAGAAGCTGTACGCCCTGCGGACGGAGTATATCGGTGACAATGCCGCCGTGGGCGCGATACTGGACGCGCTGGGCTTCCGGGCGGTCGGCGCTGCCGGCGATGGTCAGGCGTATACCTACTCCTTTGAGGTCGAAACGGCCAGCGAGCCCTACGGCGTTGTGGTGCGCTACGCCTTTGCAGGCGCGCTGCCGCAGCGCACCGCGGAGTGGAACCGGGAGATGGCCCGGCGGGGCTATCTGGCGCTGGCACTCATCGACAACGCGGAATGGCTGCGGTGGGAGGACATCGGTGCGGAAGGGGAGACTCCTGTGTCCGGCACGGTGTACGCCGGGGACTATGTGGCGGCGGACTACAACGCCGTGCGGGGGAGTGCCGCGGGCCTACAGGCACTGATGGATACTCTGCAGGCGTGTCTGGAGGATGGTTCTATCGTCTACTATGAGGGGGACGCGCAGCCGAGCTTCGAGGAAACCATGCCGTGGAGTTCTACCGGTGAGAACGACCCGTGCAGCGTCCGGGCGGAGGACTACGGCATCGTGTACGACACGGCGCAGCTGCCGGACTGGGAGACCGTGCCCCTGAGCTATCTGTGCGCGTACTACCTCAACGGTGACGGCGCGTATGCCGAGGGTGCCATGGACGTGCTGGCGCACCGCTACCAGCAAGCCCCCAACACGGTGAAGGCGTATCTCCGCCGGCTGGCGGGACAGCAGGTCCCCGACGGCCGGGGCGACGCATCGGAGGTGCTGCTGGCGGATATTTCCCGGTATGCCATGTCCCAGTTGACCGGCGGGCTGCCGGTGGCCGCCAGTTATGAGAGGGACCAGCTGAGCATCTCCGTGTCGGAGGTCTATTCCGTGACGTACCGCACGGTGACATACGACGAGAATTACAGCGAGGACATCCCGGTGTATGAGGTGGGCAGCGGCGCGCAGCTGTCCGTGATAAAGGGTGAGGGCTTCACCCTCTACGGACGGTACAATGAGGAGAACGTGGCGCTCCACAACGGAGATGTGGTAGAGCTGACGGAGCAGTTCGTGGGCCTGGGCATGGATGGACAGTACGCTGTACGGTTCCAGTACCGGAGCGCGGCGGAAACGGCGGAGCTGGAGGTCTATCAGATCACGTGGGAGGTGGGTGACTCCACAAAGCAGGTCGTACCGCTGACAGAGGAGCAGGTGCAGGCCATCCAGTCGGAGAAGGGACTGGTGCAGCCGGAGTGGCATCAGGTGTGCGCCGAGCTGCACCGCAGCGGCGAGGACGATGTCCGCTATTGGGGCACTGCCGATTACCCCGTGCCGCCCACGGTGCTGAAAATACTGACGGAGCAGTGCGGCTATACCTTCGTGACGCCGGAGGATTTCCGGGGCAATATGACCGCCGCCAAGCTGGAGTTCTACGGCGGCGAGACGTACACCGCCGCCAAAGCCGACCTGCCCGCCCTGCAGAAGATGCTCACCAACGCCAGAGACTACGGCGGCGCGTCCTCTTGTGGGTTTGGCGCCAAGCTGACGGTGACGTTCGACGACGGGCGGACGGTGTCGGTGCTGAAGGGGACGGACAGCTGCGCCAGCTTTATGTTCGGCTCGTGGAGCTCCGCCATGGTGTCCGACAGCGAGAACCGGCAGTTCTGGCAGATGTTCGGCGTGCCCTTTGAGGGATAAAAGGAGCAGAAAAGCCACCCCATCGGGGTGGCTTTTCCATGCGTGCGCGGCTTCTCAGCCGTGGTAATACCTCTTGGCGCAGAACTCCCGCTCCACCCGCACCCGGCCGGTGTCGGTGAGCCAGTCGGTGAAGTTCACAAAATTCCGCTCCACGATGCTGAATTTCAGCTCCTGCCGGGTGCGGATGTTCTCCCGCTGGCAGAAGGCGTATATCCAGTCGGAGAACGTCATGCCGTCGGTGAGGTCGTCCAGCAGCTCCCGCTCCTTGCGGTGGATGAAGGCGATGTTGCTGTCGATGAGGGCAGACAGCTCCGCGCGGTCGGTGATGATCTGCTTGTGGGCGATGATATAGGCGGGATAGTCGGTAGAACGGAGGGAGGCCTTGCTCTCCAGATCCCTGGCGATGAACATGCTGGTGGGCAGCTTGGCCGCGTCGATCTCGTGCTGGTCGATGAGGCAGTCACCCAGATAGGCCGCGCCGTCCGGCGTGACAAAGCCCAGCTGGCCTGCCGAATGGCCGGGGAGAGACAGTACACCGAACCGGGCGCCGTCTACGTCGATGTGGTCCTCCTGGGGGAAGATGACCCGATCTGCGGTGAAGCACTCCTCCAGAAACAACTCACGGCTTTTGCCGTAGGTCAGGGCCACGTAGTTAGCGCGGTAGCTGTCCGGGTTCACAGAGATACCGGCTTCGATCAGGGAGATGGCGGCTTTCGCGCCGTATCGCTCCTGCAAATACCGGACGTTGCCGGTGTGGTCGAAGTGGGCGTGGGAGCAGAGAATGGCGCGCAGACGCCAGCCCTGCCCGTCGATGAGCGCGGTCAGGCCGGCTCTGTCCAGCTTGGCGTAGCCGGTGTCGATGAGCACCACATCCCGGTCATTGAGCTTATAAACGGGCAGCAGGGCGGTGGCGGCGACGGCCGCATATGTATTGCCCAGCACATGCAGAAGTTCCATGAAAATCAGCCTCCGGAAAAGTGTTTTCCCCATTATACACCGCCAGTGGAAAAAAACAAAGCTTTTCGTTTTTGCGTTCCGCGCCGCAGGCGCAGGGCACGCGGGAGAATGCGGAGGGATCTGCAAAAAAGAATTCAGAAAAATTTTCGATTTTCCCCCTATGCAAAACGGGAGAAATAAGGTAAAATACCTGATAGAAAATTAGGGAGGAACGGCGATGGAGCAACCAGTATTCAAGCGGGTGCTGCTGAAGATCAGCGGCGAAGCGCTGGCCGGCGATAAGCACTTCGGTCTGGACTTTCAGGTCATGGGCCGGGTGGCGGACGTTATCAAGCAGTGTGTGGACATGGGCGTGCAGGTGGGTATCGTCATCGGCGGCGGCAATTTCTGGCGCGGCGTGAAGGACGGCGAGGGACACATCGAGCGCACCCGGGCCGATCACATGGGTATGCTGGCCACGGCCATGAACTGCATGGCCATGGCGGACGTGCTGGAGCAGAAGGGTGTGGACGTGCGTGTGCAGACGGCGCTGGAGATCCGGGCCGTGGCGGAGCCGTATATCCGCGCCAGGGCCATTCGGCACCTGGAAAAGGGGAGAGTGGTCATTTTTGGCTGCGGCATCGGCTGCCCGTTTTTCTCCACGGATACCGCGGCGGTACTGCGTGCAGCGGAGATCGACGCGGACGTCATCCTGCTGGCCAAGAACATCGACGGCGTGTACGACAGCGACCCGGCCAAGAACGCCGACGCAGTGAAGTTTGACAGCATCACCTACGACGAGGTGCTCAAGCGGCACCTGGCTGTGATGGACTCTACCGCCACCAGTCTGTCCATGGACAACCATATCCCGGTGCTGGTATTTGCCCTGAAAGACCCGGAGAATATCATCCGCGCCCTGCGCGGCGAAAAAATCGGAACGATCGTGAAGGAGGACTGACCCCATGTTGAAGGACGAGTACAAGGTTTACGAGGAAAAAATGAAGAAGAGCATTGAATCCGTGATGAGCGACTTCGACACCGTGCGTGCCGGCCGCGCCAACGCTTCCGTGCTCAACCGCATCAGTGTGGACTATTACGGTACCCCCACGCCCATCCAGCAGATCGGCTCTATCGGCTCTCCTGACCCGCGGACGCTGGTCATTACCCCCTGGGATGCCGGCGCGCTGAAGGGCATCGAGAAGGCCATTCAGGAGTCCGATCTGGGCATCAACCCCCAGAACGACGGTAAGTGCATTCGTCTGGCTTTCCCCCAGCTGACCGAGGAGCGCCGCAAGGAGCTGGTCAAGCAGATCCACAAGTACGCCGAGAACGGCAAGGTGGCTGTGCGGAATATCCGCCGGGATGCGATGGATAACTTCAAGAAGCAGCAGAAGGCGTCCGAGATCACCGAGGACGAGCTGAAGATCGCCGAGAAGGACCTGCAGAAGCTGACCGATGACAGCTGCAAGGAGATCGACAAGATCCTGGACAACAAGGAAAAGGAATTGATGTCTGTTTAATGGGACTGTTTACGAAGAAAACGCCCCATACGGCGGGGGAGGTGGACAGGAGCCGCCTTCCCCGCCATATCGCTGTTATTATGGACGGCAACGGCCGCTGGGCGAAAAAACGCGGCCTGCCCCGCACGGTGGGGCACAAGGCGGGGGCAGAGGTGTTCCGCGACATCGCCACCTACTGCAAGGAACTGGGAGTGGAATACCTGACGGTATACGCCTTTTCCACAGAGAACTGGAAGCGGCCCGCCGATGAGGTGAATACCATCATGGGCCTGTTGGAGCAGTATCTGAGGGAAGCGATCGACACCATGGAAAAGGAGCACATCCGCCTGCGGTTCTTCGGCGACCTCAGCGCACTGTCCCCGGAGCTGCAGGCGCTGGCGCATGAGACGGATGACATCTCCGGCCGCTATGCGGGGTTCCAGGCCAATGTGTGTCTGAATTACGGCGGCAGGGCGGAGATACTGCGGGCGGCGCGGCTGTGCGCGGAGCAGGGGGTGGACTGGACGGAGGAGAACCTCTCCGCCAATATGTACTCTGCCGGTATCCCCGACCCGGAGCTGATCATCCGCCCCAGCGGCGAGATACGGCTGAGCAATTTCATGCTGTGGCAGTGTGCCTACAGCGAATTCTATTTCTGCGACACGCTGTGGCCGGATTTTACCCGGCAGGATATGGACAGAGCGATCATCGACTATCAGCGGCGGGATCGCCGGTTCGGCGGCGTAAAGTGAGGTGACGACCATGAAACAGAGAATACTGGTGGCGATCATCGGCGTGCCGGCATTGATCGGCGTGCTGTGCTTCGCACCGGATTGGGCCACGGCGGTGCTGGTGGCGGCGCTGTGCGTCATCGGCTGCCATGAGTTCATGGCGGCCGCCGCGCCGGAGAAAGCGGCGCACTGGTGGGGGCTGGCGGCCACGCTGGCGGTGTTCACCGTGTTCACGGTGTATTTCAGCGGCGGTGACTTCACGGGTACCGCCATACATACGATCATGGTATGGCTGCTGGCGGCGCTGATCGTGGTGATGTTCATCGCGGCGGTGCAGGCCTTCGGCAAAGACGACGAGCTGGATTTTCCGGATATCAGCGCTATGGCGGTGTCCGGATTGGTGATCCCGCTGGCGCTGGGCTGCCTGGTGCGGCTGCGGATGCTGGAATACGGCGCCGGACTGGTGCTGATCCCGCTAGTGTCGGCGTTTATGAGCGACTCTCTGGCGCTGTTCGGCGGTATGCTGTTCGGGAAAACAAAGCTGGCGCCCAGAGTCAGCCCGAAGAAGACACGGGAGGGTGCGGTCAGCGGTCTGGTGGGCGGTATGGTGGGAATGATCCTGTTCCGGATATTCTTCTTCCTATGTACGGAGGTGCAGCTGCACATCGGCTGGTGTGTACTGTTGGGCTTCGTGGGCGCGGTGCTGGGGCAGCTGGGCGACCTGAGCTTCTCCTGCGTGAAGCGGCAGTGCGGCATCAAGGACTACGGACGGCTGCTGCCGGGCCACGGCGGCGTGCTGGACCGGTTCGACAGTGTGATATTCGCTGCACCGGTGACGTGGATGCTTATCAACGCTGTGACGCTGTATTGAGGAAGGACCTATGACGAAAACCATCGCCCTGTTGGGGGCTACCGGCTCCATCGGGCGGCAGACGCTGGAGGTGGCCGGGGAGCTGGGCCTCCGCGTGGCGGCGCTGACCGCCAATACACAGGTAGACCTGTTGGAGCAGCAGGCGCGGCAGTATATGCCGCGCCTTGCGGTGCTGTATGACGAAAATGCGGCGCTGGCGCTGAAAAAACGGCTGCGGGGGACCGGCATTGAGGTCATGGCAGGGGAGGAGGGCCTGTTGGCTGCCGCCGCTATGAGCGAGGCGGACACGGTGGTGACTGCCGTGATGGGCAGCGTGGGGCTGCGTCCCACACTGGCGGCAATCCAAAAAGGCAAGCGCATCGCGCTGGCCAATAAGGAAACGCTGGTGTGCGCCGGTGAGCTGGTGATGGACGCGGCGGAGAAATACGGCGCGGAGATCGTGCCGGTGGACAGTGAGCACAGCGCGGTGTTTCAGTGCTTACAGGGCTGCCGGGACCGGGGTGAGGTGCGGCGTATCCTGCTGACCTGCTCCGGCGGGCCGTTCTACGGAAGGACCTTCGACGAGCTGGAGCACATGACGGCGGCGGATGCCCTGCGCCATCCAAACTGGCACATGGGACCGAAGATCACGGTGGACTCCGCCACACTGATGAACAAGGGACTGGAGATCATCGAGGCCATGCGGCTCTATCGCCTGCCGGTGGAGCAGGTGCAGGCGGTGATACACCGCCAGAGCATCGTGCATTCGCTGGTGGAGTTCCGGGACGGGGCGCTGCTGGCGCAGCTGGGCACGACGGATATGAAGCTGCCCATCCGCTATGCCATGACGTATCCCCACCGGGCCGAGAGCCCGGATAAGCCGCTGGACCTGCTGACGTGCGGCGCGCTGACCTTTGCCGAGCCGGACGAGAGGGCGTTCCCCTGTCTGCGTCTGGCACGGTATGCCGCAGCGGTGGGCGGCACCGCCTGCGCCATACTCAACGGCGCCAACGAGGCGGCCGTGGGAATGTTTCTGCGGGGTGAGATCGGCTTTAACGATATCTCCCGGCGGGTGGAGCGCGCGTTGGAGCGGGTGCCGGTGCAATATCAGCCAGGCCTTGTGGATATACTGGAAGCAGACAAGGCGGCGCGGCGCGCCGCCCTGTGACATCCGGAAAAGGAGCTTGCATACATGATCGTATATATCATAGCGGCCCTGCTGGTGTTCGGTATTTTGATCGCCGTCCATGAGCTGGGGCACTTCCTGGCGGCTAAGGCCTGCGGCGTGCGGGTCAACGAGTTTGCCATCGGCATGGGACCGGTGCTGTGGAAAAAGCAGCGGGGGGATACCCAGTATTCTCTGCGGGCCTTCCCAGTGGGCGGTTTCTGTGCCATGGAGGGGGAAGAGGAGGACTCTGACGATCCGGCGGCGCTGAACCGCCAGGGCTTTTGGAAAAAGCTGATCATTTTTGCCGCCGGCGCGGCCATGCATTTTCTGGCGGGGCTTATCATCATCTTCTGCCTGTATGCGCCGGCGCAGGGGTTCTATCAGCCGGTGATCTCCGGTTTTGCCGAGGGTTGTCCGTTGGAGAGCGCCGACGGCTTGCAGACCGGGGACCGGCTGGTGTCCATCGATGGGGAGCGCGTGTACATTTACAGCGACGTGAGCCTGCTGTTTGGCCTGAATAAGACTGGCACATTCGACCTGGTGGTGGACCGCGGCGGGGAGAAGGTGCGCCTGGACGACTTTGCCATGACGAGACAGACGTATACCGACCAAAGCGGAAATGCGTACAGCGGTTACGGGATATACTTCGGTGCGGCGGCGGCCACCTTCGGCGACAAACTGGCCTACACCTGGAACAATGCTGTGGATTTCGTGCGTCTGGTGCGGCTGAGCCTGCAAATGCTCTTTACCGGGCAGGCGGGCCTGCGGGATCTGAGTGGCCCGGTGGGGATCGTGTCCACCATGGTACAGGTAGGTGAGCAGGCGGAGACGACCCAGGCGGCGGTGGAGAACATCGCCTACATCGCGGCGCTGATCGCAGTGAATCTGGCGGTGATGAACCTGCTGCCGCTGCCGGCGCTGGACGGCGGGCGGATATTCTTCCTGATCATCAACGCGGCAGCCATGCTGCTGTTCCGGAAGCAGATACCGGCAAAATATGAGAACTATATCCACTTCGCGGGACTTATTCTGCTGCTGGCGCTGATGGTGGTGCTGGTGTTCAGCGACGTGGGAAAGCTGATCCACTGAGGAGGCGGGGACGGTGACAAGACGCATACAGGTGGGCGCGGTACCGGTGGGCGGCGGCGCGGCCGTAAGCATACAGTCCATGTGCAATACGCCCACGGAGGACGTGAACGCCACGGTGCGGCAGATACAGCGCCTGGAGCAGGCGGGCTGCGAGATCGTGCGTGTGGCGGTGCCCACGGAGGAGGCCGCACGGGCCATTCCGAGCATCAAGGCGGCTATACACATCCCGCTGGTGGCGGATATCCACTTTGATTACCGGCTGGCGCTGCTGTGTGTGGATGGCGGTGTGGATAAAATACGCATCAACCCCGGCAACATCGGGTCGAAGGACCGCGTGCGGGCCGTGGCCGACGCCTGCCGGGAGCGGGGCATTCCGATCCGTGTGGGCGTCAACGGCGGCTCGCTGGAGAAGGACCTGGTGCAAAAATACGGCGGCGTGACTGCCGAGGCGCTGGCCGAGAGTGCACTGGGACATGTGCGCCTGTTGGAGGAGTGCGGCTTCGGGGATATCTGCATCTCCGTGAAGTGCTCCCGGGTGCCGGTAAATATGGCGGCCTACGAGCTGCTGCACGAAAAGGTGGACTATCCGCTGCATCTGGGCGTCACCGAGGCCGGCACACCGGAGATGGGGGTGCTGAAGTCGGCCATCGGCATCGGCGGACTGCTGTGTCGGGGTATCGGCGATACGCTGCGGGTGAGCCTGACTGCCGACCCGGTGGAAGAGGTAGTGGCCGCCAAGCGTATTTTGCAGGCCTGCGGTCTGCGGCAGACGGGGCCGGACCTGATCGCCTGCCCCACCTGCGGGCGGACGAAGTATGATATGCTGCCCATCGCCCGGGAGGTGGAACGGCGGCTGAAGAGCTGTGACAAGCCCATCACCGTGGCAGTGATGGGGTGCGTGGTCAACGGACCGGGGGAGGCCTCGGCCGCGGATGTGGGCATCGCCGGAGGCAAGGGCGAGGGACTGCTGTTCGCCAAGGGAAAGGTTCTGCGGAAGGTGCCGGAGGACCAGCTGGTGGACGCGCTGTTCGAGGAGATCGACAAGCTGTGACAAGAGATACGATAGGGGAGAAACATGGCGGAGAGAGTACCGTTTTTTACGCTGTTTGAGAGCTTTCAGGCGCCGCGGCAGCTGCGCCTGCTGCTGCACGATGCCTGCATCATCAGCGGCGCGCTGGATGTGGCGGGCCGGACGCTGGAGGTGCAGGTGGAAAGCAGTGAGACACTGCCCCAGGCGGCGCAGGACGCCCTGCAGCAGATGCTGGCGCAGCAGTATGATCTGCGGCAGGTGCTGCTGCATTTCTGCGGCACCGGCGAGCAAAAGGGCGACAACGGGGTGATCTGGGGCAAGACGATCACCGGAAAGCTGACGCCTATCGGCGAACTGAATATCAAACAGGGCAGCGCCATTGTGGAGGGCCGGGTATTCAAGGCAGAGTGCTATGAGACGCGGCGCAAGGGAATGTGGACGCTGAACTTCAACATCACCGATGAGCATGGCTCCGTGGCCGTGCGGAAGGCCATGGATGAAAAAGAGGCCAAGGTGCTGGGCGGCGCGATCAACGACGGGATGTGGCTGCGCCTGCAGGGCAAGGTGGAACTGACCTACGACGGGAAGGATATCCTGCTGCGGCCGGTGAATATTATGAAGATCAGCCATACGGCCCGGCAGGACAATGCACCGGAGAAGCGGGTGGAGCTGCAGCTGCATACGCAGATGAGCAGCATGGATGCTCTGACGGATGTGGGCAAGGTGGTAAAGCAGGCGGCAGCCTGGGGCCACCCGGCTATTGCCATTACCGACCACGGCACGGTGCAGGCATTCCCAAAGGCGCGGGACGCGGGCAAGGGGAAGATCAAGATCCTGTACGGCGTGGAGGGGTACTACGTCAACAACCTGGACGACCGCATTGCCGTACACGGTGCGCAGGATCAGGACTTTGACGACGAGATCGTGTGCTTCGACATCGAAACTACCGGATTGAAGGTACAGCGGGAGGCCATCACGGAGATCGGCGCAGTGGTGCTGAAAAACGGGAAGATCACGGATACGTTTCAGACCTTCGTGAACCCCGGCCGTCGGCTGACGCCGGAGATCATCGGCCTGACGGGCATTACGGATGCCATGCTGGCGGACGCGCCGCCGCCGGAGGAAGCACTGGCGGCGTTTTTGAAGTTCGTGGACGGGCGACCGCTGGCGGCCCACAATGCGGAGTTCGACATCGGGTTTATCCGGGCCGGATGCCGCAGGGCGGGGCTGGAATTCGACCCCACGTACATCGACAGCCTGATCCTGGCGCAGAACCTGCTGCCGGAGCTGCACAAACATAAGCTGGACATCGTGGCGGAGCATTTGGATCTGCCCGCCTTCAACCACCACCGGGCGTCGGACGACGCGGGGATGGTGGGGTATATGCTGATACCCTTTTTTGAGAGAATGCGGCGGGAGATGGGAATTTCCCGTCTGCAGGAGATCAACGGGCAGATGGAGAAGCTGCGGCCCCGGGGCGGCGGCAGCCGGCACCCCAAGCATATTATCATCCTGGCGAAGAACAAGCTGGGCCTGAAGCACCTGTATCAGTTGATCTCGGCTTCCAATCTCAAGTATTTCAAGCGTGTGCCCATTATCCCTAAGACGGAGCTGATCGCCCATCGGGAAGGCCTCATTATCGGCTCAGCCTGCGAAGCAGGCGAGCTGTTCCGGGCGGTGGCGGACCGCAAGGACTGGGCGGAGCTGAAGCGCATCGCATCGTTCTACGATTACCTGGAGATACAGCCCATCTGCAATAATATGTTCATGCTTCGCAACGGCACGGTGCAGTCAGAGGATGAACTGCGGGAGTTCAACCGTACCATCGTCCGGTTGGGCCGGGAGCTGGGCAAGCCCGTGTGCGCCACCGGCGATGTGCACTTCCAGGAGCCGGAGGACGAGGTATACCGCCATATCCTGCTGGCCAGCAAGAAGTTTGCCGACGCCGACGCACCCCTGCCCATTTACTTCAAGACCACGGAGGAGATGCTGGCGGAGTTTGCCTATCTGGGCGAAGAGGAAGCGCATCGGGTGGTCATCGACGACCCGCGCGGTATCGCCGACCGTATCGAAAATATCGAGCTGCTGCCGCCGGGACGGTTGTTCCCGCCGCGGCTGGAGAATTCGGAGCAGGAACTTCATGACAGAGTGTGGGACAAGTGTCACGAGCTGTATGGCGACGAGCCGCCTCAGCTGATCGTGGACCGGCTGAACGTGGAACTGAAAAGCATTCTGGGCAAGTACGACGTGGTGTATATGTCCGCCCAGAAGCTGGTGCAGCGCAGCCTGGAAAACGGTTATCTGGTGGGCAGCCGGGGCAGTGTGGGGTCCTCACTGGTGGCGTATATGTCCGGCATTACGGAGGTGAACTCCCTGCCGCCCCATTATCGCTGCCCCAAATGCCGCCATACTGAGTTCATCACCGATGGCAGCTACGGCTGCGGCGCGGATATGCCCGATAAGAATTGCCCGATGTGCGGGGCAAAGTACGCTAAGGACGGATTTGACATCCCCTTTGAGACGTTTTTGGGCTACGGCGGCGGTAAGGTGCCGGATATCGACCTGAATTTCTCCGGTGAGTACCAGGCTCGGGCACACCAGCACGCCATCGAGATGTTCGGCAAGACCCAGGTGTTCCGCGCGGGGACCATCGGTACCCTAGCGGAAAAGACCGCCTTCGGCATGGTGAAGAAATACCTGGAGGAACGGGGCGAGACGGCCTCCAACGCGGAGCTGGATCGCCTGACGCTGGGCTGCGTGGGCGTGCGGCGTACTACGGGGCAGCACCCCGGTGGGCTGGTGGTGGTGCCGGATGATATGGATGTGGAGGATTTTACCGCGGTGCAGCACCCGGCAGACGATGCCAACAGCGACACTGTGACCACTCATTTCGAGTATCACTGCATGGAGGACAACCTCCTGAAGCTGGATATGCTGGGCCACGATGACCCCACCATGATCAAAATGCTGGAGGACCTGACCGGCGTGAACGCGCGGGCCATCCCCTTGGATGACCCGGATACCATGAGTATTTTCACCTCGTCCAAGGTGCTGGGCTTTGAAAATGACGAGATACTGGGGCCCACCGGCGCCGTGGCTATCCCGGAGTTCAACACCCGGTTCACCCGCGGTATGCTGATGGATACCATGCCCCAGGATTTCAATACCCTGGTACGGTTGTCCGGCTTCTCCCACGGTACCGACGTGTGGCTGGGCAATGCCCGGGACTTGATCGTGGGCGGCACGGCCAGCGTTTTGGAGACGGTGGGCTGCCGCGATGATATCATGTTGTACCTGATCTCCATGGGGCTGGAGCCGAAGATGAGCTTTAAGATCATGGAGGCGGTGCGTAAGGGCAAAGTAAAGAAAAAGGGCTTCGAGGACGGCTGGGAGGAGGCTATGCGGGAGCATCAGGTGCCGGATTGGTATATCGGCTCTCTGGCCAAGATCGGCTATCTGTTCCCTAAGGCCCACGCCGTGGCCTATGTGATGATGGCGTTCCGTATTGCGTGGTTCAAGGTGCATGAGCCGCTGGCCTTCTACGCTACGTTCTTCTCCATCCGGGCCAAGGCCTTCGATGCGGAGTACTGCTGCGCCGGCATGGATGCGGTGAAGCAGAAAATCAGGGAGATCGAGAACAATAAGGACGCCACCGACGTGGAACAGAACCTGCTGGTGACGCTGGAGGTGTGCTACGAGTTCTATCTGCGGGGCTTCCATTTTGACACCATTAGTATTTACGACTCCGATGCCACACACTTCAAGATCACGGAAAACGGCCTGCTGCCTCCCTTTGTAACGGTGCGCGGTCTGGGTGAGACGGCGGCGCTGGACACGGTGGAGAAGCGAAAGGGAAAAACCTTCATCTCTGTAGAGGAGTTCGCCACCATCTGCAACAAGCTTAGTAAGACCCATATCGAGCAGCTGAAGGCGCTGGGCGCCTTTGCCGGTATGGCGGATACCAGTCAGGTGACGCTGTTCTGAGACAGCCAAAAGCGCAAAAAAGAAGCACCCGAGCGGGTGCTTCTTTTTTGCACTTTATTCGGCTTTCTGTTTCACGGGGAAGTCGATCTGGGCCAGAAGAACGGCGGCGAACATCACGGCGCAGCCGATATATTCCCGGACGGACATCTGCTGCTTGAGGATGATGGCGCCGGCGATGACGGCGAACACACTCTCCAGACTCAGCAGGATGGTGACCACCGTGGGGTTGGAACCCTTCTGCGCCAGAATTTGCAGGGTGTAGCCAACACCACAGGAGAAGATGCCTACATACAGCAGAGGAAGGATGCAGCTCCAGATGGCGGCGAAGTCCACGTCCTCGAAGAGGAACATACACACGGTGGAGATAAGGGCCGCGAACAGGAATTGCAGACAGCTGAGCTTCACGCCGTCCACGGTGGCGGTGAAGTGGTCGATGACAAGGATATGTATGGTGAAGCACACGGCGCAGGCCAGGATCAGCAGGTCGCCGGGGGCGAGGGAGAATTCACCGTTGATGCACAGCAGATACAGCGCGATCACGGACAGTGCCACGGCGATCCAGACGGGGAGGCTGACCTTCCGCTTGAAGAACAGACCGCATACGGGAACCAGCACCACATACAGCGCCG
>OLWZ01000935.1_pt1 | contig 14661 bp, 9 predicted proteins | sample 1674011 | NCBI WGS metagenome assembly OLWZ01 (sample SAMEA103958137, study PRJEB25191) | human gut metagenome | biome: human-associated habitat [ENVO:00009003]; feature: intestine environment [ENVO:2100002]; material: feces | place: Germany | collected 2013/2015 | reverse complement strand
ATAGATGTTAGCAAAGGGGAAATAGAAAGAACGTATCCAAAGAGAAACGGAACTATTATGTCAAAATAAAGTAATGCATAAAGTTTCTAATTTGAGGAAAATAGCAGGCCAATGGTCTGCTAATATACAAAATGAAGAGAGATGCCTATCAACAGTGGCATCTCTCTTTGATATTACCAAAAGTAGTAATTATATTTTTGTATTGTTATTACTCTACTTCTTTGGTTCTTTTTACATATTAATCTATAAATAGTCTATTTTATTTCAATCGCTGTGTTATAATCACTTTCACGATTCGGAATAATCCACTTCCAGAAAGTTTCATCATAGTTACCTGCTTCATCGAAACCATAAGTTCCACTAATGAACTGGCTGTAATTACCCCCTTCTGCAATGGAAGGACGGACAACCGGATCACCCCAGCGTTTGCAGTCATACCAGCTGAAGCCTTCACCCCATAATTCTAAACGACGATACTTTTTGATTTCTTCCAATAAATCTTCTCCGGTAGCAGTACAAGTATATTGGGGATCACGTCCACTAGTAAGATTCAACTCTTTCAAGCTATTCTGTGCATCAGTCGGATCTGCACTCAGATGATAGTTAGCTTCCGCTTCAATCAGCAACATCTCAGATGCTCTGAAAATTGGTTGACAACCAACAGCCGGTTGGGCTGTAGCCTGGAACTTTAAACTTGCATAAGCATATGATTGATCTGCAGCTGCTGCAACAACCCCTTTCGTGTATTGGCTCGCTTTCACATAAGCAGTTTCATCTGTAAAATAGTTTATATCATCATCATCTGTGTAGATAACTTCTTCAAAGGTTTTACCAGCAGGTAAAAATGCAGATTCTGTAAGGAACAGCCCTTTACGGATATCTGTATCTGGAAATGATTCTACTAATGCACGATTAATGCACACATTAATTCCTTGCTGAGCGTAATAACCGTTACAAGCCATAAAGAGTTGCCATCCAAAATACCAAATAGTTTCAGAGGCATCATTGTATACGCCCCAAATCCATTCATTGTTAGGCTCACAAAAACCACTGCGATAGGAATTTACATCCATTAACGCAAAACCTTCACGGGCTAAAGAAGCATGTGTTTTTGCAGTAGCATAATCTTCACGTGTTAAGGCTGCACGCGCATAAATGGCATGAGCTACCGGTGCATCCGGAAAACTAATAGTAGAAGTAGCTTCTGCATATACATCATTGCGGGTCAATCCTGAAGCGTCATACAGTCTGATAGCCTCATCAAGATCATCATATATTTGTTCATAAGTTTTTGCTAATGTGGATAAAGCCATATCTGTTTCCCCGCCGGCTTCTGATACTTCCTTTGTACGCAGTACTATGCCGTCAGTTGCACCATTATTACTACGCGCCCAAGGGAGACAATAGAACTCTGATAAACGGAAGAAAGAATAAGCCCGGAATGTCAAAGCTTCAGCCTTTAAAAAATCTTTCATTTCCTGTGTACCTTCAGCCTTATCAATGCGATCGATCACTGCATTGGCATTTCCAATAATCAAATAATAATAATACCAAGGATAAGAATCATAGATAGAACTGCTATTCTGTGTTTGGCTCGATTCGTTATTCATAATCGGTGACCATCCCGGAGACATATAGGGGAAGTTCAAATCCTGTCCTGCATATTCTCCATACAGTACTTTCATTGTTCCTTCACCGTTGAACATCTGTCCGTAATAGCCATGCTGTTGAACCATTGTCCGGCAAATACCGTTGATAACAAGTTTGGCATTATCCGTTGTAGAGAAAATAGCATCTCCTTCTGCTGTCTGTGTAGAGTCAGTCTTAAGCCAGCTGTCCGAACAAGAAGTAAGCCCCATGAGACAGCCGAGGCCGAATATCATAGCTTTTTTGAATGTATATTTCATAATTGGTTTCATTTTAGAAGTTTAAATTAAGTCCGAGCGTAAAGACACGCGCTGCAACGAACGTGTTATCTTGAGAACCGCTGAAGCTATATTGAGGATTCATACCTTTACGTGCAGTGAAAGTAGCTGCATTCTCTATTGAACCGTAAATGTTCAAACCGCTTAATCCCCATTTATTAACCATTCTTTTAGGGAATGAATAGTTCAGATTGATGTTCTTGATGACAAAATAAGAAGCATCTGTCAACCAGCGTGAGCTTGCGCCGTAGGAAGTGGAAGCCAAACCGGAGAGGTCGAACTGAGGAGTACCGTTAGGATCCAGACGGTTAGGAGAGTCAGCCGTCATACCTTCCGGAGCAACTTTCCATCCATTTAACACATCTTTGTGCAAAGCACTTGGTCCGTTTGTCGTAGTATACATCAAACCTTGGTAGTTATAATCGTATACTTTTCCACCTAATGAATATGTGCAGAGAACAGAAAGTGTAAGGTCTTTCCAAGTCAAAGCTGTATTGATACTTCCGTATACATCAGGCAATGCACTTCCTTGCCAGTCTTTTTCTGCATACGAGGTGTTGTACACATAGTTCTTATCATTGATAGTAACATAATCTCCTCTTGCTTTTAATGCATTGACTGTACCTTCACTCAATTGTGAATTCGCATTATAAAGAGCGCGTCCTGTCATTTGATCCACACCGGCATAAGTATAGGTATAGAATTCATAAATACTATGTCCTTCACTGTAATTTTGTGTACCATGCAGAATATCCTTACCACCAGGCAATTTAGTGATTTCGTTGTGAATAGTAGTCAAATTCAAACCGATGTTCCATTTCCAGTCTTTAGTCCGGATAGCATCTACATCCATAGCAACCTCAAGACCTGTATTGCGCACACTACCTATGTTTGCAAAATATTGCGACATACCGGTTGGCGTTTCATCAGAAGTTGCATACCAATCTGTTGCACCCGCAGAAAGTGGATTGTAAACAGTGAAAAGTAAGTCTTTAGATGTTTTGTTAAAGAAATCCAAAGAGAAGTTGAAACGGTTGAACAAACGGCCTTCCAATGCAATATCCAATGAGCCGGAAGTCTCCCATTTCAAATTCTTATTGGGGATTTGGATTTTATAGAATGCACCGATACCTGCATTAACATCCGAATAGAAAAGTTCTTTATAGGCATAATAGTCAGCTCCGGCATCATTACCCACTTCACCATAAGAAATGCGGAATTTCAGGTTATCAATCCATGTAAGATCTTTCATAAATTTCTCTTGAGAGATTATCCAGCTTGCTCCCAATGACCAGAAATTACCCCATGGTTCATAGAAACGTGAGGAACCGTCGCGGCGGAATGAAGCGTCCATGAAATATCTTTCGGCAAAGTTATAACGTGCACGAGAAAGGTAACTTTCTGTTGTATATTCCTGCGTATAACCATCGATGCTTGTCATTTTAGCAAAGTTGCTCATTTCGATGTTGTCGCTGACTTTCATCTGCTCTTTCATCATAAAGTCATAGTTATAGGAATGTTTGAAAGATTCATGTGCTAATAAGACATCAATATGATGCTTGTCGAAATCATGTCCCCAAGTCAGTTCTTGTGTAAAGCGATACTCGCGAGTACGGGCATGCATCTTGGAAAGACGTCCGTTATTAGCAGCACCGTCACCACAATAAGGATTGTTAAAGCTTTTTTCTGTGTTATTTACATTATAGAGGTCTCCTCTCACTGTTGCTGCAAAATCTTTCAGGAAAGAAATCGTACCATACACCTGGCCTGATACAGCATTGCGTTCCTTGCGGTTGACATCATTCTGGATTTCATAGATGATATTGCGTCCGCTTAAGTATCTATAATTATTTATATCATACGAATTGCCATTCTCGTCAGTGGCAATACTTCCGTCTTCATTATGCATCATATAAGGATAAACGGGAGCCATTTGTCCTGCAGTATAGAACGGATTTGCATAATATTGGTCATAAGCAGTAGCCTGATAGTTAGAGCCGGACATGGTTCCACTCAAGCTTACGCCTGTCTTAAACCAGGAAGTCGGCTGATAATTTGCTTTCAAACGTGCGGTAAAGCGGTCATAATCGGAACCTATGATATAACCCTTCTCATTCAGATAACCAAAAGAAGAGAAAACATCATATTTATCACCCATAGCATCTGCACTGGCAGTATATTCTTGGCGATAGCCTGTACGTTCCAATGCATCCAACCAGTCCAAGTCATTATAGCCCGGTTTTACCTTTGCCACAAGTTTGCCATTTTCATCGAACATATCAGCACCGCTCTTATCAAAGATAGGAGATTTAACAACACTGTTAACATTCTTAGAGGCTTCAAATGCCTGCTCTGCAGGCATTCCTGCATTTTTCTGATAATAACTTTGCATACCAGAACGCATTGCCTCCATCCATTGGTTTACTCCCAGTTTCTCATATTCAGGAATACCACGAGTGTACATACCTTGTTTTACACCTATTCTAAAATTCAGCTTATGGCTCTTACCTTTCTTGGTAGTAATCATAATAACGCCATTAGCCGCTTTATTTCCATAAAGAGCAGCAGACGACGCATCTTTCAAAACAGAAATAGATTCTATATCCTGAGGATTAATATCATTTAAACTTCCACCATAAGGAGAACCGTCCACAACAATTAACGGAGCGTTTGTCCCATTAACAGAACCAAATCCACGAATACGAATTTCAGATTTGTCACTACCCGGCTCACCGTAAGAGTTGTTCACCTGAATACCGGGAGCGGCACCTTCCAAGGTTCCCGTCACCTCTGTAACAGGACGCATTTCTAATTTTTTGGAATCAATAGAAGCCACAGCACCTGTAATAGATTGTCGGCTCGCTGTACCATAAGCAACAACTACAACCTCATCAAGCATCTCACTATCAGACTTTAACGTAACTTGTACGCGTGGCTTGATAGCAACCTCTTGCGTCTGCATACCAATATACGAAATCTGCAAAGTTTTCGCAGAACTTGGTACGTTCAGTAAAGTAAAATCACCATCTACATTGGTAATAGCACCAATTTGTGTACCTTTTACCAATACAGAGGCTCCAATAACTGGCTGCCCGTCTTCTTCAGAAATTACAACACCTGTAACCTTCTGGGTTTGGGCAGTTACTAGGCCTATTCCGACAAAAAGACAGGCCAATAACAGCATTAATTTTCTTTTCATAAATTCTCTCTTAAAGTTTAACTTTACATTAATTGTTTCTTTACTCTAACAAAATGCAAATATATTAATAAATATGAAACGGGCAACTATTTTATTGAAAAAACCTTGTAAATCTATCAATCTGTTAATGAAAATAGCGATTTTATGCTGAATAACAGTTTTTGTATAATTAAAGAAGCTCAAAATAGTATTATTCGCTATCACTATGTTTCTGCTGTTTTAGCTAATTATTAATCTGAATACATGTATTTTAAAACAAAATGGTTAAAAAATCGCCGGTATTGATGCGGTTTTACAGAATAATCAAAGACATCTTGTGTCTTTTTTGCAGCCTCTAAAGCTAGATTACAAAAAAAGAAATGCGACTTTTCACAGATATTAATCCTTGTTCAACTCTGGTTTTGCACAGAATATTGTCTTATTTGTTTATAGTATTAATTTAAACAGTTTGAAATGAATAAAATTATTTACAATCTTGTGTACAACAGAAAGAAATGCCTGAATAAAAAAGGAATGGCATTAGTACAAGTCGAAGCTTATTTAGGCAGAAAGAAAAAGTATTTCTCAACCAAGGTCTATTTGAAACCGGAACAGTGGGATAACAAAAAGTTGATTGTTAAAAATCATCCTAATGCAGACGCTCTGAACAGGTTGATTTATGAATTTGTTGCAACAATAGAAAAAAAGGAACTGGAATTATGGCAGCAAGGTAAGCGAATCTCTCTAGAGCTATTAAAAAACGCCTTAACTACACAGGAAAATAACTCTTCGTTTATATCCTTTTTCAGGCAAGAGGTTATGAACTCATCTTTGAAAGATAGTACTAAACGCAATCATCTTTCTACACTTATGCTGTTGCAAGAATTCAAAAAGAACATAACATTTTCAGATTTGACATTTGAGTTAATTTCGTCTTTCGAATACTTCCTACAATTGAAAGGGTATCATACCAACACTATTGCCAAACACATGAAACATCTGAAACGGCATGTAAATATAGCTATAAACAAAGAATATATTGAAATACAGAAGTATGCTTTTAGAAAGTATAAAATAAAAACAATAGAAAACAAACACACCCATTTGGTGCCGGAAGAGTTGGAAAGACTGGAAAATCTGATTTTATCAGGCAGATATGTCAAGTTACAAAAGTCCTTGGATGCTTTCTTGTTCTGTTGTTATGCTGGAATGAGATATTCCGATTTTATTAATTTGTCTTCTGAAAATTTCGTAGATATCAATCAGGAAACATGGCTTATATACAAGTCTGTGAAGACAGGAACGGAAGTGCGCCTTCCTCTTTATCTGCTCTTCTCAGGAAAAGGAATTGCGATTCTTAATAAATATCGAGATAATTTGGAAGATTTTTTTCATTTAAGAGATAACTCAAATGTCAATAAGGATTTGATAATTATCACAAGATTGGCAGGATTGTCAAAAAGGATATCCTTTCATACCGCGCGCCATACCAATGCTACTTTACTCATATATAATGGTATAAATATTACTACAGTGCAAAAACTACTCGGACACAAAAGCGTAAAGACTACGCAGGTATATACCAATGTAATGGATATGACTATTATTCATGATTTGGAGAAAATGAAGTAAGCAACTACTATCGCTGGGAAAAAGGTGGATATGTAGCATTGAAACCAATAGTTTCATCGGTCGAAACGATGAGCTTCCCATATTAAAACAAACTGTTCATTACTGTGAACTAATACTTTATCTTATTTTGTAAATAAAATAAGATACTGTATCTGTTTAGTCACACGATACACAGCGTGATAGATATTTGTAAAGATATTTATCTACCACGTCTATCTATCACGCTTTAATGTATTTATAATCAGATTTATAGCCCCTGCAATGTGATAGCATGACAGATGTTTTTCGTTTTTGAACTAATAGAAGAAGTCCGTTTGGATTCAATTATAAAAGAGAGACTTCATGAGTATCAATGCTTTTTACTTACAAAAATATTTCAAAAAAGTGATGAGTATACTTATAATGTGATTGTTTTTCAGCAACCATTTATGTAAAACACTAATTATCAATGGAAATTACAAGCTATAAGTAGCATTTTAGTAATATAGTTACATTATCAGATACGACTAAAACAATATCTATCGATACCTTTATTCTGAACAAATACTTTATTGCCGATTGTAAATTGTTTATTTTAAATTATTTGCATCTGAGTGAGTTCTGCGAAGACTTTGCGTGTTTCGTTCGTTGGTATGCAAACACAGGAAGTGGCAATAAAACCTAATCTGCGAGTGGTGTTAAAGTCTGATGCAGAGGTGCTTGATGAAGTTGTTGTGACGGCAATGGGGATCAAACGTTCAGAAAAGGCATTGGGCTATTCTGCAACTTCTGTAAATAGTGAACGTATAACAGAGACACGTACTTCTGATATTATGTCTAGTTTATCTGGCAAAATTGCGGGTGTACAAATTTCTAATACTTCTTCCGATCCGGGAGCTTCTAATTCTGTAATTATTCGTGGTGTTAGTTCTTTGTCTGGAAGCAACCAACCATTGTATGTAGTAGATGGAGTGCCTTTGAATAATTCTGCTGTATATTCTACGGATGGTTTGAATAGTGGCTATGACTTTGGTAACGGTGCAAATGCTGTAAATCCGGATGATGTGGAAAGCATGACGATCTTGAAAGGTGCTGCGGCAACAGCTCTTTATGGTAGTCGTGCTGCTAGTGGAGTTGTCATGATTACTACTAAAACCGGGAAAAAGAATAAGGGTTTGGGTATTGAGTATAATGGTGGTTTACAGTGGTCTACTATCTTACGTTTGCCCGAATTTCAGAACGAATTTGGTATGGGCTGGAATGGAGATCATACAGAACTTGAGAATGGTTCATGGGGACCTCGTTTTGACGGTTCTATGCAACTTTGGGGTAACAAATATGAAAACTCTCAAAAGCTGAAACCCTATTCTCCGATAAAAAATAATATAAAAGATTTTTTTGATGCTGGTTTTCGCTATAATAATAGTGTTTCATTTAATGGGGCTACTGATAAGAGTGAGTACTATGTGTCTTTTTCTCAGATTAGCGATGATGGTATGGTTCCTACTGATGCAGACAGTTATGACAAATATACATTCTCTGCTCGCGGTAGTCATAAAGTGAAAGCTCTAACTTTTTCTTCTTCATTGAACTATTCTTATCAGAAGAATAAATTTGCAACTACTGGTCAGGGACTTACTATGCTGAACTCTTTGTATCAGACTCCACGTGATGTTAGCATCATTAGTTTGCAGGATCAGAATGATATATTTAATTCACCTGGATATTTTTATACTCCTTATGGTGTAATGAATCCATATTATATATTGGAGAACTACTTGAATGAGTATGATGCTGAACGCTTTTATGGAAAATTCCAGGTTGATTATGACTTCTTGAAGTACTTCAAGTTTACATATCGTATGGGTCTGGATACTACAACTGGACAGAGCAATAGAGGTGAGCCTAATTTATATGCTTTGTTCTACGAAGGTACTCCGAATGGTGAAGGAATGGGCTCCAATAGTCCGTTCTATGGGAAGGAAGGAAGCTACAGCCAACAAATAACTCGTCGCCGCGAAATCAATCAGGATCTTTTGTTAAGTTTCAGTATGCCGATCAATGATTTTCAAATCAATGCATTGGCTGGTTTCAATGGGAATGAAAGGAAATATAGTTATTTATATTCCAGTGTAAGCAAGTTAACGATTCCTACTTGGTATAATTTGAGTAATTCTGCTGCTACTCCAACGGTTGAGCAATATCTTTCATTGAGACGTTTGATGGGTGTGTTTGGGCAAGTAGATCTTTCTTGGAGAAATATGCTGTATGTTACGTTGACTGCCCGCAATGACTGGTCGTCTACTCTTCCTAAAGAAAACCGTAGTTTCTTCTATCCAGGAGTTACCGGTAGCTTTATCTTTACAGAGTTGTTGGATGAAGATATGAAAGATATTTTGTCATTTGGTAAAGTTCGTATGGCTTGGGGTAAAACAGGTAATGATGCGAATGTATATATGACGAAGCCTGTTTATGGACAATCTTCAAACAGAATACCTTTTGGATCTTTGAACTTTCCACTGGGTGGAGTAAATGCTTTTTCTGCTGGAAATATCTTGGGGAGTAATTCATTGAGCCCTGAAATGACAACGGAATTTGAGGTTGGTTTGAATATGGCATTTTTCCATAACCGTATTTCTTTTGATGCAGCTTATTATAATAGAAATTCAGATAAGCAGATTTTCTCATTATCAATGGATCCATCTTCTGGTTATACAGCACAGAATATGAACTTGGGTAAAGTAAGAAATCGTGGCGTTGAATTATTGGTAAGTGCTACTCCGATACAAACACGTGATTTCAGCTGGATGGTAAGTTGGAACTTTACGAAGAACTGGAGCAAGGTGATCAGTTTGCCGGAAGAACTAGGAGGACAGACTGTTATATATGGTTTGAATGGTGGAACAAGTATGTATGCAATCACAGGTGAGCCGGTAGGAGTTTTCAAAGCGGAAGTTCCTAAGCGCGATCCGGAAGGGCACATTGTAGTTAATGCGGCTAATGGTCTTCCTGTTGCAGCCAAAGAGTTTGCCATTTGCGGAAACATGAACTATGATTATCAAATGGGAGTATCAACTACGCTGAAGTATAAAGGAGTAAGTCTGAGTGCAGACTTGGATATCCGTCAAGGTGGTGTGATGTATTCTCGTACTAAGGATATTAACTATTTTACAGGTAATGCTATTCAGACAGCATATAATGATCGTAATACGATGATTGTCCCAAATTCAGTGAATGAAATTATTAATGCAGACGGTACTATTAGCTATGTAGAAAATACTACTCCTATTTCTAGTGCTAATATGCAGGCTGGTAATCCTGGCACTTTCTGGGGAAATGGCGGATTCGATATGGGTAGTTACAGTTTGATCGACAAGTCTTATATAAAATTACGTTCAATAGCCTTGAGTTGGGAACTTCCGAATAAATGGTTAGCAAATACTCCTTTCCAGGCTGTTAGATTATCAGCTTTTGGTAATAACCTATTCTTGTGGACACCATCAGACAATACATTCGTAGATCCGGAAATGTCTTCATTTGGTAATGATTTGGAAGGACAGTATGGTGAATATACAGCGAACCCAAGTTCTCGTCGATTTGGTTTCAATGTAATGGTTAAATTTTAATAGAGGAATGAAGATGAAAAAAATACTATTAACTATTTCTACAGCAGCGTTTATGTTTGTTGGCTGCGATTTGGATATTAACGATAATCCGAACTATCCACAAGATGATCAGGTAACTCCGGATCTTATATTTCCTGCTATTCAGGGGAGTATTGCTGCAACTGTGGGTGGTGAAATCTACAATTATGCCGGTTTCTTTTCTCAGTATTTTGAACAGATGCCTGAGGCAAATCAGTATAATCAGTTAGCTACTTATACTTTTACGGAGAGTTCGCAAGAAATGGATTATTCTTATCGTATTATATATGCAGGAGCTTTGGAAGATGCTCAGCAGGTATTGAATAAGAGTAAAAATACAGCGGATCGTTTTGCTACAACAGTGTTGCGTGCTTATATTTTCCAAGTATTGGTGGATAATATGGGGGCATGTCCTTATACAGAGGCTTTGCAAGGAAATGCAAATGCTACTCCGAAATGGGATGATGGCGAGACTGTGTATAAAGGAATTTTAGCAGAATTGGATGCGGCAGAGCAGGAGTTGGACAATTCGAAAATGGAATCACCTGATTTGGTTTGTGATCAGGATATGGATCAATGGGTCGGTTTTGCCAATGCTTTACGTTTGCGCATGTATCTGCGCTTTATAGATGCTGGTATTGATGCTGCTGCATATACAGAAAAAGTGAAGGCTTTAGTGCAAGCAGGTAATTTCTTTACAGGAGATATTAAGTTTGATGCGTTTAAGGATGACGAGAATTATCGTAACCCTTGGTACACCACTAGTACATCTAATACAGGTAACCATTGTGCTGCTTATCCTCTTGTTTCTTATTTGAAATCTACTAATGACCCTCGTATTGCTTATGGTATGAATAAGGCTACTGGCGCAAAAGATTTTGTAGGAGCTATTCCGGGGAGTCATGATGTTGCTAAAAATAAGAATGCGGATGTTAGCGCAATCAATGTGACAATTGCAAAGATAAAGCCTGTTTATTTTTTTACACAGAGTGAACTTCAATTTTTGATAGCAGAAGTGAAGTTGCGTTTTCTGAATGATGATGCCGCAGCGAAGATAGCTTATGAGGCAGCTATTACAGCTGACTTTGCGGCTCGTGATATGGCAGGTCAGGAAACTGCAATGTTCGGTACTGGAGGAGCTGTTGCTTGGGGCAATGCAACTTCAAATGAGGACAAGCTTGAACTCATTTATATGCAAAAATGGGTTGCTCTTTTCTACATGGATCATATAGAAGCATGGAGCGAGATTCGCCGTACAGACTGTCCTAAACTGTCATCACATACAGCGGAAGAAATATCCAAGAACTCTTTGCTTTATACTCCGGGTGAACTGATCACTCCTTGGATCAGTGGTTTGGAATCCGGTGGACTGATTAAGCGGATGTTTTATCCTCTGTCTGCTCGCCAATATAATGCTAATACACCTGCGGCAGTACCTGCAAGTACGCCCATTTGGTGGGATGTGAAATAAAAAGTAAATAGTATAATATAAGTAAGAATATGAAAAAAATTATATATAGTATATTGATATGCTTTGGAACAGTAGTTTTATCTTCGTGTGAAGATACTTCGGAAGATATTTCCAAAGTGACGCATTTTGCATCTTTAGAGTTGAAAGGTGAGACGGCTATGAAGATGAAACTGAACGATACATATGTAGAACCGGGCTTCATTGCATTGGAAGGTGATGAGGATATTACATCTAAAGTAAAGATTGCAGGAGCTGTAAATAGTGCGAAGAGTGATATCTATACATTAACATATTCTGTTGCTAATGTTGATGGGTTTTCAGTTTCAAAGAAGCGTAATGTTTTGGTTGCTGCACCTACTTTTGCCAGTGCCTATTATGGAGAATCAGAACTTGGCAGCCGCCACTATGTAAATGCTCCAATTCATATTGTAGATAATGGCGACGGTACTTATGGAATCGATGATATTATGGGTGGATTTCAATTCCATGGCCTGAATGCCGGTTTGGAACCGGCCTACGATCTCCATGCAGAGGCCGTTATTAAGTTAGAAGCTGATAATAGTATATCACTAGTCAGTTTAGGCTCTTGGGCGCCGGAACTTAAGCTTACTCTTGGATTGAATAGCGGTAGCTATGATCCGGTAACAGGTGTGATAGAATTGAATGTTAAATATGGTGCAAATAACCAGCTTTCGGTTACATTGACCAAATAAATAATTGAATTATGAAAAAATATATAGCATTATTGTTATTAGTAACAGTCTCATTCGCGTTTACTGCATGTGACGATGAAACAGAACCAGGTGGAACTGCCGTTGAAAAAATGGCAGGCACTTGGATTGTAACTTGGGAAGCAAAGAATGAGGCAGGAAAGTGGGAAGATATTTTGGGTGGTACCGTTGAATTAAACACCTATAATACGGCTGCTAATGTTCCGACAGAAATGTGGGTGAAAGAGGGCTATCTTTTGAATTCTGCTATTAAGGTGTCTACGGATTATAACGCACGTACGTTCAGTGCAACTGGGCAAACGATTGCTGTAGCTCCTGAAATTTGGGGAGATTCTAAGATCGTTGTAGATGTTACTGATGGGAAAGTCTTGGCTGGTGCAGCTACTACTCCAAGTGGTATGCCGGCAGATAGTATTGTTTTCTTTGTAAATGTGCAAGGTGATGATACTTATAAAATTGCAGGTTTTCGCCGTACAGGATTTCCTGCTGACGAGTAATTTTAGATTTGAGAATACGAAAAGGAGGGCAACGCAACATTGTCCTCTTTTTTTTTGTTATATTTGCCGCCATATAACAAAAGTATACATATATAAGTAAGGTATAAAATAGAATGAAAGAATTTGTAATTTCCGAAGCACAGGTTGAAACCGCGGTATTGGTAGGTCTTGTCACAAAAACTCAGGATGAGCGTAAGACAAATGAATACCTCGACGAGCTGGCATTCTTGGCTGAGACAGCCGGGGCGGAAGTAGTGAAAAGATTTACTCAGAAGTTGGATCAAGCAAACTCTGTGACGTATGTCGGTAAGGGTAAGCTGGAAGAGATAAAAGAATATATCCGTAACGAAGAAGAAGCCGAGCGTGAGATCGGTATGGTGATTTTCGATGATGAACTTTCGGCAAAGCAGATACGTAATATTGAAGCAGAACTGAAAATCAAGATATTGGACCGTACTTCACTCATCCTTGACATCTTTGCAATGCGTGCGCAGACAGCCAACGCAAAGACACAAGTTGAGTTGGCGCAATATAAATATATGCTTCCCCGCTTGCAACGCTTGTGGACTCACTTGGAACGTCAGGGCGGCGGTTCGGGAGCCGGTGGAGGTAAAGGATCGGTAGGTCTGCGTGGTCCGGGTGAAACACAGTTGGAAATGGACCGCCGTATCATCCTGAACCGTATGTCATTGCTAAAAGAACGTTTGGCAGAGATTGACAAGCAGAAGGCCACCCAGCGCAAGAATCGCGGTCGTTTGATACGTGTGGCATTGGTGGGATATACCAATGTCGGAAAATCCACTTTGATGACGTTGCTTTCCAAAAGTGAAGTCTTTGCGGAGAACAAGTTGTTCGCTACGTTGGACACTACGGTGCGCAAGGTCATCATTGAGAATCTGCCGTTCCTTTTGTCTGATACGGTTGGGTTCATACGCAAGTTGCCCACTGATTTGGTAGACTCTTTTAAATCTACCCTGGATGAGGTACGCGAGGCCGACCTGTTGCTGCACATCGTAGATATCTCTCATCCTGATTTTGAGGAACAGATAGAAGTGGTAAACAAAACATTAGCGGACATCGGTGCATCCGGTAAGCCCATGATACTTGTATTCAATAAAATAGACGCTTACACCTATGTGGCGAAAGCGGACGACGACCTTACCCCCAGAACCAAAGAAAACTTAACACTCGAAGAACTGATGAAGACGTGGATGGCGAAGTTGGAAGACAATTGCCTTTTCATCTCTGCCCGCGAACGTATCAATGTAGAGGAACTGAAGAGTGTGGTTTATCAGCGTGTAAAAGAACTGCACGTGCAGAAGTATCCCTATAACGATTTCCTTTATCAGACTTACGAAGAAGAAGTTTAATCAATGAAGAATTAAGAAGATTCTTCATTCTTAATTTAAGTGTTATGACTTACAGAAACTTGACCGAAGACGAAGTACTTCGGTTGAAGAGCCAGTCGTGTTTGGCAGATGATTGGGGGAAAGTAACCGTTGCAGAAGAGTTTTCAACGGAGTTTGTGCATCACACCCGCTTTTCGGGTGAAGTGCGTTTGGGAGTATTCCAATTAGAGTTTACTTTGCCGGGCGGAATAAGGA
>OLWZ01000932.1_pt1 | contig 14712 bp, 9 predicted proteins | sample 1674011 | NCBI WGS metagenome assembly OLWZ01 (sample SAMEA103958137, study PRJEB25191) | human gut metagenome | biome: human-associated habitat [ENVO:00009003]; feature: intestine environment [ENVO:2100002]; material: feces | place: Germany | collected 2013/2015 | reverse complement strand
CCCGGACGCCGATCTTCAGGCCCTTGGCCATATCCTCGGCGGACAGCTCCATGGTCTCGAAGAACTTCTCCATCAGCTCCTCGTCGGCGCCGGCGGCAGCCTCCATCAACTCAGCGCGCAGGGCCTCCACCTCGTCGGCCATGTCGCCGGGGATGGCGCACTCGCCCTTGGCGTCGTAGGCCTTGTTGTGCAGCAGGTCCACGATGACGGTGACAGCCTTGTTGGCGTCGGCCTTGGTAGCCACGATGGGGGCGATGGCGGTGCCGTACTTGGCCTTGATGGCCTCAATGCAGGACGCGTAGTCGGAGTTGGCCTCCTCCACGCGGTTGATGAACATCATCCGGGGCTTCTTACCCAGCATCTTCCAGGTACGCTCCATGCCCACGGACAGGCCGTCCTTGGCATTGCCCACGATAACGGCGCACTCGGCGGCGCGGATGGCGCACACGGCCTCGCCGGAGAAATCGAAGTTGCCGGGGGCGTCCATGACGTTGATCTTCTTGCCCTTATACTGCACGGGGGCAAAGGCCAGGGAGATGGATATCTGGCGCTTGATCTCCTCGGCATCATAGTCGCAGGTGGTGTTGCCGTCGGCGGTCTTGCCCAGACGGTCAGTACCCTTGGTCATAAAGAGCATCTGCTCAGCCAGAGAGGTCTTGCCGGAGCCTCCGTGACCCAGCAGGGCGATATTGCGAATGTCGTTAGCAGTCATAGTGATGATGTTCTCCCTTCATTTTCTTGAAGTCCGCCGCCCACAGCCGCGGACAGTAGCTCAACGTACCGATTATATAGTATTTCTTCAAGCCTGACAACCTCTAATTTAGATATTTGTGGGAAAAGCGCGGGATACTCCCGCACTTTTCGTCAGGTTGTACAATGGCAGGCTTTGTTCTATGGGCAAAGCGACGGAGTCTCCGTCAGTAGTGCTTCACCAGCCCCGCCAGCAATAGCGTCGGCAGCAGCCACAGCACCTGATACAGCACCATGGCGATAGGCGTCAGCAGGGCAAAATTGCCCACAGAGGTGAGATAGTAGGCCAGCGCCACGCCTGCCGCCGCGCCGATGTAGCTAAGGATGGTGGCGGTCCGTACAGCCTTCACCGCCCGGCGGCTCCCGGCCACAGACTCCACCAGCGGCATAAGCCCCTCCCGGCAGATGGCCACGCAGGGCTGCTCGCCCTGCTGCTCCGCCAGCTGGGCCAGCGCCAGCCGCGTGGACACGTCCGGATACACCGGCTTGGCGTCCACGCCGAATTTCCGCTTGATCAGCCCCGGTGTCACGTTGCCGCTTCGCACGGCCAGCACCGGCACGATGTGAAACCGCTTCAGCGTCCGCAGGGCCCATTCCGCGTTGCGGGAGGGCTGATATTTCACGGCAAACACCGCTGTCAGCGCCCCGTCTACCGCCAGAAACACACCGGTAGACAGCTTCATATCCCGCGGCAGGGCCACCTTGCGCTTTTTCATAAAGTACGCGCTGCCCATGAGCACCGTTTCGCCCCGGATATTGGCCTCCACGCCGCCCTCCTCGCAGTAGTTCACCCACTCCACCGACAGGTGAAAACCTCCCTCGGCGGTGAGCTGGCGCTCCAGCAGCGGCGTCAGGCTGCTGCCAGCCGCCCTGGCTACCGACGCGGCGTAGGACACCGCGCGGCTGCGCTCCTCGCCGAAGACCTTATAGCCGTTCAGTGTCACCGTTCCCGCCGGGAACAGATCGTCGTCCGTCAGCACCAGCCGCCGCGGCCGGCTGACCGCCTTCGCCCCGGCATAGCCTGCGGCTGCACAGCCGCTGCGGCTCAGCCGCCGGGACAGATAGTACATGGGCAGAGCCCCGCTGAGGGGAATCCCCAGCCCCGCGCCGGCGGTGGTCAGCGCCGTCAGCACCCAGGGGAAATCGCTCATATTCCCGCCGGAAAAGCACACCACGCCGGACAGCACCGCCGCCGTGGCCAGCACCAGCGGCAGGGCGTAATTCTGCCATCTCCGCGCCGGATCGGGCTTGCTGCACAGGCGGTAAAAGCCCTCTGCCGTCCCCTGCTGCCTGCATACGCCCGCCGCCGTCACCGACGCCACATAGGGCACGGTGCCGTTGAGCACCAGCAGATGGTAGGCGTTCCGCAGTGCCGACGCCTCCAGGTACAAACCCCACTGGCAGGCCAGGATCAGCAGCGCGCCGGCGGCGGCATAGGGTGTGGCCCGGGTACTGCCCGTGACCATGCCGCACACACAGCAGATCAGCTGCGTCAGCACGGCGACAGCGGCACACAGCTCACAGCCCGCCCTTCCCTCACGCAGCAGCGACACGGCCTGCTTCCACACCGGCATACAGGCCAGCGCTGTCAGCAGCAGCCCCGCCCCCAGGGCGGCGCACCGCAGCAGCGACTCGTCCAGCCATGCCGACGGCAGCTTTTCCAGCTCCTGCAGCACCGCCGCGGTCACCAGTGCCAGCGCCGGGAGCATCCCCCATATCAGTCCGCCGCGCAGCCGGCTGCACCGGCGCTTGGCCTCCCGCAGCACATCCTCCGGCAGGGGCTCCGGCTCCGGCGGTTCCTCCGGCTCCGGTTCCTCCTCCGGCTCGTCGAACAGCTGCTCGGTGTCCTGAAAAGCCGGACGGCGCCTCTGCTCCGCCGCCGGACGGTGGAACCTCTCCAGCAGTGCCGCAAAGCGTTCCCGCAGGGGCACCGGCTGGGCGATGACGCCATCGTCCTCGTCCTCCAGCACCGCGTCCACCGTCTGGGACATGATATCCTTCAACGCCACCCGATCCGGCGCGGGGGACTCGTATTCCGGCTCGTTTTTCTCCGGGGCAGCGGGCTCCGACGGGGCCTCCGTCTCAGATGGCGGTACTGCCTCCGATGCCGGCACGGGAGCCTTTTCCTCTGCCGATGTCTCCGGTATCGCCGCTTCCTCTGTCGGGACAGGCTGACGCCCACCCTTGCCGTACTCGGCAAGGATGGCCTCCAGTGAAAGCTCGTCCTCCTGCTCGTCGAACGCGCCGTATAGTTCCTCGTCCCGTCGCCTTCTCATGCTGTTCTTTCCTGTTTTCGTCCTGTTCCGCGTCGCTTTCCGTTATCCCCGCTGCCGCACAGCCTCGTACAGCAGTATGGCCGCCGCCGCGCTGGCGTTCAGCGAGGATATCTTCCCTTTCATGGGAATGCTCACCAGAAAATCGCAATTCTCCGCCGCCAGGCGGGTCATACCCGCCCCCTCGGAGCCGATGACAATGGCCGCCGGCCCCTTCAGATCGGCATTGTACAGCGTGGTATTCCCGTCCGCCGCCGTGCCGAACACCCACACGCCCTGTTTTTTCAGGTCCTTCAGCAGCGCCGGAATGTTGGGCACCCGCGCCACCGGGATATAACTCACCGCGCCGGCGGAGGTCTTTGCCACGATGGCCGTCAGTCCCGCGCTGCGCCGCTTGGGAATGATGACCCCATGGGCCCCGGCACACTCGGCGGTACGCAGGATCGCGCCCAGGTTGTGGGGGTCGGATATCTCGTCGCACACCACCAGCAGCGGCGCCTCGCCCCTGTCGGCGGCGGACTGCAGGATCTGCTCCACCGTGGCGTATTCCCGCACGGCCGCCAGAGCGATGACCCCCTGGTGGGCATGGGTGCGGCTCATGGCGTCCAGCTTCCGCCGGTCGGCGTCCACCACCACGATGCCCGCGGCGCGGGCCTTGGAGGCGATGTGTCCCAGCGTCTTATCCGTCTCGCCCTTGGCGATGTAAATTTTATCGATAGCCGTCTCCGTCCGCAGGGCCTCGATGACCGCGTTGCGGCCCTCGATGATGCCGTCCGCCTCGGCGTCGGGCAGCGGCCGTCTGTTCTCGGTGTCCTTTATCTCTCTCATGGGGCATACCTCGCGATCCATATAATTGTCATCAGTATACCACATCCTTTCGTCAATATAAAGGCACATTCATAGAAATTTTACAGGAAAACCCTCTGCCTTTGCCTTGAGACTTTCGGGCAGGTGTGGTATACTGTTTGGAAACTATATTCCCCTCACAAGTCAAACGGAGGATAAACATATGGCCAATAACAACAGCAGCAACAATAGCAACCGCGGCGGCAAGAACGGCAAAAACGGCGGTTTCCGCGGCGTTCTCACGCTGATCGTGTGGGCACTGGTGCTGACGGTGGCGTTCCAGTATTTCAACGCCTACAACAACAACGCCGCCAATAAGAGTACCAGTCACGAGATCAAATACAGCGACATGATCTCCATGATCGAAAAGGATCAGGTGGAGGAGGTTCTGTTCAAGGACAGCACCATCTACGTCACCCCCGTGGACGGCTACGTCTTCACCGAGGAGGTCACCTCCGGCAGCAAGACGGAGACAAAAACCTATACCCAGTCCAAGGACTCCGGCCTGACGCTGTACACCGTGTACCTCTCCAACGCCGATCTGCTCCCCCTGCTGGAGGCGCACAATGTGGCCTATACCGGCTTCTACAAGGCCGAGATGAGCCCCTTCCTGATGATCATGATCCAGTATATTCTGCCCACCATCTTCATCGTGGGCGCGTTCATGCTGGTCATGCGTCTGATGAGCAAATCCGGAGGCGGAGGCTTCGGCGGCATCGGCAGTGTGGGCAAGGCCAACGCCAAGGTCTACATGGAGAAGTCCACCGGCGTCACCTTCAAGGATGTGGCCGGTCAGGACGAGGCCAAGGAGTCTTTGGAGGAGATCATCGACTTCCTGCACAATCCCGGCAAATACACCGCCATCGGTGCCAAGCTGCCTAAGGGCGCGCTGCTGGTGGGCTCCCCCGGCACCGGCAAGACCCTGCTGGCCAAGGCTGTGGCCGGCGAGGCCGGCGTCCCCTTCTTCTCCATCTCCGGTTCCGACTTCGTGGAGATGTTCGTGGGCGTAGGCGCCAGCCGCGTCCGCGACCTGTTCAAGGAGGCCGCCAAGGTCGCCCCCTGCATCATCTTCATCGATGAGATCGACACCATCGGTAAATCCCGCGACGGCAGCCGCTTCGGCGGCAACGATGAGCGCGAGCAAACACTGAACCAGCTGCTGGCCGAGCTGGACGGCTTTGACCCCAGCAAGGGCGTCATCGTGCTGGGCGCCACCAACCGCCCCGAGGTGCTGGACAAGGCGCTGCTGCGCCCCGGCCGCTTCGACCGGCGCATCACCGTGGACCGGCCCAACCTGGCCGGCCGTCTGGCCACCTTGCAGGTACACACCCGCAATATCCGCCTGGCCGAGGACGTGAACCTGGAAAAGATCGCCCAGGCCACCGCCGGCTGCGTGGGCGCCGACCTGGCCAACCTGGTAAACGAGGCCGCCCTGCGTGCCGTGCGTAAGGGCCGCCGGGCCGTAAATCAGGACGATCTGCTGGTGTCCTTTGAGCTGGTCATCGCCGGCAGCGAGAAAAAGGGCACCGTCATCACCGAGGCGGAAAAGCGCATTATCGCTTACCACGAGGTGGGTCACGCGCTGGTGGCGGCCAAGCAGAAGAATGCCCAGCCCGTCAGCAAGATCACCATCGTACCCCATACCCAGGGTGCGCTGGGCTACACCCTGCACCTGCCGGAGGAGGAAAAGTTCCTCATGTCCCGCGAGGACATTCTGACCGAGATCCGTACCCTGCTGGCCGGACGCTCCAGTGAGGAGGTGGTGTGCAACACCATGACCTCCGGCGCCGCCAACGACATCGAACGCGCCACGGAGATGGCCCGGAACCTGGTGGCCCGCTTCGGCATGTGCGATGAGTTCGACATGATGGCCCTGGGAAGCGTCCAGAGCCAGTATCTGGACGGCGGCTACTCCATGACCTGCGCCCAGGAGACCTACGCCGCAGCCGACCGCGAGACCATCAAGATCCTGCGCCAGTGCCACGAGGAGGCCAAGCAGATCCTGCGGGAGAACCGGGAACTGCTGGACAAGATCGCCGCGTACCTGCTGAAGAAGGAGACGATCACCGGCCAGGAGATGATGGCCATCATCGAGGGCCGTGACCCGGAGACCGTGGACAACTACGGCGCCAGCAAGAGCAGCCAGCCCGCCTTCCGGCCCAGCGTACCGGAGACCATCGAGGCCCCCGCCAGGCACATCAACATCGTGTCCGAGCCCATCCCCATGCCGAACTACGATGAAAAGCCGGAGGATAAGGACCCGGAAAGCACCCCCGCCGAAGACAAACCGACGGAGCACGCGGACGGCGACCCCGAATAAATGCAAAACAGCCCTGCGGCAGCGCCGCAGGGCTGTTTTCTTTTTCAGTTTTCCGGCAGGTCCCGCACCCGTTCGCACAGCAGCGGCAGCGCCTTTTCAAACTCCACGCCGTACCACCCGGCCTGCGGGTCCCGTGCCGTGGCGTCGATACAGGCAAGTACAAATTCCACCGCCAGCGAAGCCGCCTGCTCCAGCGTCATGCCCCGCATGAGCCCGCCGGTGACGACGGCGGCGAAGATATCCCCCGTGCCGTGGAAGGACGCCGGGTTCCGCGGACCAAGACAGGTGAAATACGTCCCCGCGCCGCTGTCATAGCCCATAGCGCCCAGCTTATCCGGCGCAAAGGACACCCCGGTGAGGATCACCTTCTTCGCCCCCAGCGCGGCCACCCCCCGCAGCAGCTCACGGGCAAAGCCCTCGTCCACCTCCTCCCGGTACGGCGTACCGGTCAGCAGGCAGGCCTCCGTGATATTGGGCAGCGCCACGTCCGCCCGAGCCGTCAGGCGGGCCATCGCCGCCGGGAAAGCGCCGTCAAACCCGCTGTACAGCTTCCCGTGGTCCGCCATGGCCGGGTCCACGATCAGCAGCGTATCCGGGCTCTTCACCGCGTCGAAAAAGTCCATCACCTGCTGCACCTGGGGCGCGGAGGCGATGTAACCGGTATAGAGCGCGTCAAAATGCACCTGCTGGGACCGCCAGTGATCGGCGATGGCCGGCAGCTGGTCGCTGAGATCCCGGCTGACAAAGCCCGGAAACGCCGTGTGCGCACTGAGCACCGCCGTGGGCACGATGGCGCACTCCACCCCCATGGCGGAGATCACCGGCAGCGCCACCGTCAGCGAGCACCGCCCCAGACAGGAGATGTCCTGTATGGACGCTATTCGTTTCATAGAGCCGCCTCCTGTTCATCATACCAAAAAGGGAGAGGCACATGAGTATGTGTCTTTCCCTTTTTGGTGCGGGCGGCGGGACTCGAACCCGCACGCCTGTTGGCAATGGAACCTAAGGGGTATGTCACCTTAGTGAAAGATTTTCAGAGCCCTCCATATCATAAGGGAAGGGCATCTTTTCCAAGGCTTCAAAAGATATTTCGGTTGTGACCGGCCGAACATCTGCTAAATCATAGCACACTCTGCCGGAAAAGTATAGCATGATTATAGCTTTACGGGAGGAAATTTCTGCCGCCCCGGCATAAAGCAGAGGGGAAGGGACATTCACTTAGGGATTATTGAAGACAATGATAATTTGTCCTCAAGCGGTGTTAACCAGAAAGGCCACGCAACAAGCTACATAGTCTGCTGTAGGGGCTTTTCGCTTTAGGTATCATCCTCACCGCTGTCCATCGGCGTGGCAAGCATAAGCCTACCTCCAAGCCGGAAGGTGCAGGAAAAAACTCCAGCTCAATCAAGCCGTAATCAAATCTGAAATATTTTCATGCCACGCTTGCTTAAAATCCTGCAGTCATCTTCTTTGCATGTTATCAAAACGGAAGAGAATCATAGTCCTCCTCATCTTGATCGGGAAAACCGAGCAACTGCTTCGCTCTCAGCAACAACTGATCGTATGTAACGATATGAAGTTGGTGGTATGCGGCATTCAAAATGCGAAGGGCACGCATCTTATCTTCTCCCCAATCGTCAGAGCGTCCATAAACCAACATACATTGTGGTTTTACAGTCTTCGTTCCATCCACACGTTCCATAAATTCTACAGAATTGGATTGAAGTTCAATTCTGTAAAGATAATTTAAGCATTGGGAAATTGCTGCAGTCAACTGGGCAGTGGGATAATAATTCCCATGTGAATCCGGGCCCGCCCAAAATTGCAAATCTGGTCGTTTAATTTCTACAACATCCAGAAATCCGTCTATTGAACGCATTAGGTAGTCGGCAATGTCGTTGGTATCAATATCTCTCTCCGGCAAAATATTGAGGTATTCTGAGCCAAGCACCCATTTATTTTGAGAGAACCAATTCTGCCAAAACGATTCCGTTCTCTCTACATCAATCGCTTGTTCAAATTCTTGGACTGCATTATTCCGCTCTGCAGCGGTGATTGCCACGGTAAGGTTTTGCGTCAAAATACCAGATTCAATCAACTTTGATACAATCTCATCATCCGAGATACCTAAATCACGCACTTTAGCAAATAGCTTGGCTGCATCCTTATCTGCCTCTATAAACTCCGTCAAACCGATATTCAGCGGGGTATAGTACTCTTGAATATATTCAATTAACATATCGATTTCTTCGGGCTTAAGAGTAACTGCTTTGCCTTCTTTAGTAATCCATTGATTTCCTGCTTTCTTCTGCCGAGCGATTTTAAGGGATACAATTTGCTTACCACTGGATTTGTGGTAGTTCCTAAAAAATATCGCTTTGCAAGTACTCCTGGGACCAGAGCTTAAAACACAGGGGCCAACATACTCCTGTCCATCTGTAGTTTTAATTACGTTTTTCCACTCTTTTGCCATAAAAACCTCTCGATAAGAAGTTAGAAATTGATCTCTATTCCAGTCAGCACAGCACCGAAATCGTATTGTGGTAACGCTCCGAAATAGTCTGTTTCCAAACCGACATCCAAAACATACATAAAATCCGCAAAATCATAAATCACAGGCTCGCCGTGATTATCCATGAGATTCTTCCGTATACTATCGGTTTTAGCGATGAGACAAGTGTATTGGTAGTCCTTGTCGATTGCGGAAGTATTTCCGTTAGGGTGTGCCTTTTGCAGATGCTGACCACTCGTCAATGCGATCAAATTCTCCAGATACTCTGCAATCTCCTGATACCGGTATTTGGGGAAAATATGATGCATATGCGTAGCCTTTTCTCCAACAGAGAACCGATCCAGAATTTCGGATTTTCCATCATTGTATTTGTCATTGAATTGGCGCAAATACTTTATCGCTCTGGACACACGGTACTGATATTCATCATCGGTCTGGGCCACTGGAATAAAATCTCCTCGCGCGACATTTTTATCCTTGCCTGCTGCATCGTCACGCCAATTGGTCTGATTATAAATGATTTTGTCATATGTAATCATGGATGGAGATATTTTCCCTTTGGCTGTACCTTTTTTGTGATACTTACAAGCCAGAGGATTGAGTACCTTGGTAAAAATCCTGCTTGCCTCCACAGCGGTATTGATAGGGGTATTCTTAATGCAGAAAGCGGCAAAGGTGTCCTTGAGGTTCTGAAAAGCATCATTTGTTTGCTCATCGAAGAATGTCTCAAAACTGTCCCACAACCCACTATCCTTCAGAGTTTTCTCAATGTAGAGACATAAAAAGTCAAACGCATTTCTCTCCCGAAGTGCGATATACTGCAGAATATCCATGTTGGCAACGCTAAACTGGATAGTATTTCGAACAACACCATCCTCACACAGTACGCCTGCAGCAGCCAGCATTTTCATTGGTTGCCGGAAGAACTTGTTATACTCGTCCAGAGTAGTTCGGCGCAGAGGGTCTGGCTTGCAGAAAATATTTTGAACATTCGTAATAGCATATTCAGATTTCCAAATATCTGGGGACTGGAACGGTTGGCTGCCGCCATTCTGAATATAGTCCATAATGCAGTCAGCAACAAAACACACGGCATCAAAAGCACATTTCTGGTCAATCCAACGGCCATTACCGGAAACACGAACATCATAATTATGTTCGTCTAAAAACCTCGATACAAGATTATTATTCATCTCTTAACACCCCGTAATAAAACACGCTATTATTATCGACATTAATCGACTGAGTTGATAGATTTCGCGCAATTCCATAAAACCGTCTGTACTCCTCAGAAGAAAAGAAAGCCTTTTGCTTCGCTGTCAATCGAAAATCTTCCTTTGGAATAAGTACTGCCACAGAGCCATCGGGAATCGCATTTGCCAAATTGTCAATGACCCGTGGATTATAGGTCATGTTCGGAGTCAGATATACCCGCTCATTGTTTACAAACTGAGATGCCGACACAGTTTCAGCTATCTGCATCGGAAGGTATACATCGTAATCCGGTATATGTGTTATACCCAATCCATCGTCATCAATATTTCTGGCTTTTATGACCCACAGACAATTACCGTTCGATTTTGCAACGGTGTTTGCTTTGGTAATCTGTCTATCCCGAAACACAGTAAATACATCAAAGCGGAGTTTTTTTGCAACCTCATCAAATTGTTCATCGCGATAAATCACGAAAGAAGGGTACGCTGGATCAGTAAGATACTCCTGACTACGGGTATGCTGTACATTGTACTTCATACTATAAACAGTCGTGTCCTTTGGCTTTTGCCGAGGATAGATTATCATGCACATGGTTTCAATGGATACACCAGTGAAGCCATAACGTCCAAAATCAATAATGCTGTCAATCTTTACTGTCCGCAAATAATCTCGTGTTTGGGCGTATTCTTCGGACGCAAGGATATTCTTATTCAAAACTAAAGAAACACAGTCGCTACAACGAATACACTTTTCCAAAAATATCGCTGCTAAGTTATTCGTTTTTTGATTGGCATTTGCTTTAAGCGCTTCTGCAATGACAGAGGATTTCTTCTTCAGTTTGGAAAAAGGCGGGTTTCCAACAGCCAGGTCGTATCTGCACTCTGGCTGCCAGGTGACAAAGTCATGGCAAATCTGATTGATAGTGAAATTGGAAGGTGCTCCAATCCGATTCAGCAGGAGAGAAAATGCCTCCAGACTTGCTGGGTCAATATCGACCACATCAAGGATAACATGAGGGACATTTTCATATTGTTTGAATAGAAAGGGGATAAAACTTCCTGCTCCTACAGATGGTTCCAAGATACGAATCTCGTCCTTGTTGAACACGGGGAGTCGCCCCATGATTTCATTTACGATAAACTTATTCGTATAAAATGCGGCGTTTTTTTCCCTTTGTGCATTGCAGAGTTCCGTAACTCTCATCAAAGAAGCAATATCCAAATTGAGTGGATTATCCCGCAAAAAAACAATCAGATTGTTTCTTCTTGCAAGGTCATGGTCTGCAATGATGCGGTTAATTTCAGATGCATCGCTCCGCTTCGGCTGCATTGATACTTTAATACTGGCGGCAATCTGGCGCATAATTTCTGTTGGTACAGCCTCGCCTAAACACTGGCGAATATTCACTTCATGCGCTTTATATATGCTTCTCTTCTCAGCGTCGTTCATTGCATTGAGTTCATCAAGCGAATAGTCTACCCACCTAAAAGAGCGTGGTATGGTCATCATATCCATAAGCTCCCTAATGCTGAACACACGATCTTGCTCGGGATGGATGGTATTTTGGGCCGCAAGCTGATCGTTACGAGTGTGGACACATTGAACGAATCTGTCCCAAGGCTGACGGGTATATTTGTCTCTATTCTTACGAGTGTTTTCGACCCGTTTACCATCAATAATACGATGTGGCCGTTTAGAAGGGTCAACATTATCAAACGCAGATTCACCCTCTTTCAAATCATGAATCCACGGGCGCATAGCAGGAGTGTATGTTCTGAAAGCGTGATAAAAGTCACTTTGACTGATTTCGCCCCACTCCAGTCTGGGGTAGTCGTAAATAACCTCCCTCAATGTTTTTTCAGGTCTATAGCAGGGGTATAAGTCGAACGGCGTGATGTTGTTTCTATACTTTTTGCTGACACCAATCATTAGAGTTCTTGTTCTGGAAGAATTAGAACCATAGTTCATAAAATTAAGAATTCTTCCAGAAATGATGTATTCGGAACCCAGTGCGCTTCTGATGTACTCTCCGATAGGCATGACTTGCTCATCCGGTGTGATACATAATGTCTTTTGAAACGCCATCACATTCTCAAAAATAAAGAAACGAGGCTTTATCCGGTCAATAATCTCTACAGATTCAACTACCAAGCTATTTCGGTTAATTTCCTGATCATTTTTTTTGTGATTGATGACACTAATGCCTTGGCACGGAGGGGTAGCAATAATTACATCGATGCCATCGTTACCAAGTTTTTCCCATTTGCTGATTTCATCATATATCTTCTGCTTAATTGTTGGCTGCGTAATATCGCCTGGGATGTAGCCTGAGTCCAGCTTGCATTTTTTATTTACACGCTGCACATCCATGCGTCTCGGCAAAAGTTCGTTGGTTGCAACACATTCAAACCCTTCCATGTGGAATCCGTAGCAACCCACTCCTGCCGAACTGAATAAGGAAATGTATGTCATGGTTTTATCCTTTAACAATGTGTTACACCTCCCTCTTATCATCGTTCATGCACTTATGTTCCATGATATCTCCAAAGTCACAGTGAAGGACATCGCATATCCTGCCAAGAATCGCTAAATTTACTGCCTCATCTCGACGCATCTTAGTCATGGTATTGGGCGCGATTCCGGCTTCTTTCCGTAATTCTGATTGGCTCATTTTTTTGTCAATCAGAAGTTTCCATAGACGATTATATGAAATGGACATGCTGTGCCTCCTGTAAAAGTCATATGTTAGTATTATAGCGCCAGACAGTTAATATTTCAAGATAAAATCGCAAAAATGTGCGATTGTAAAACAGATTTCATGCATCACTTGCCTCTGTGTCAGTAACGACACAGGGACTTTTTGTTTTGCTATGTCAAAATACCATCTGTCGTGGCAAAGAAGTAAAATATATTTTTCAGAAGTGTTCGGTCAATGCCTTCATTCCTGTCCAGATGGGTCTGTGAAAAGAGAATTTCAAAAAACATGATGTTTGCGATTCCAACGGTGCAACTGAATAGTGCAGGGGGCTCCCGTGCGAAAAATTTCGGAATTGTCTGCAAATTTTTAATAGGGGGTACATCGAAGTGGTCGCACATACAAGTATCTCCTCTCATAGTATAGCATCGGTTTCGATGCTTGCATAGATGCTACCATAAGGGGGTGTACAAAAGTCTGTATTGCTGTTCTGTCTATATAGAGATGTTATCTATATCTGAGGTGGCTTCATTCAGCACGCCATAGACCTCCGCCAAAGCGCGGACATACTGCGGGAAGTCGCGCCGCAGCTCACTGTCCTCCCCCGGCGGCGGAACCGATCTCCGCATCATACGCTGAACAGTCCTCCACACTTGAAGCCTGCTGCCGGGATAGGCTTCTCTCAGCTTCTCGACCGCACGGTTCTTTGCCTTCTCCACAGCCTCGGCAATGAGCTGGTCAGCGGAGCGGTTATCCTTCAGATTCTGACCAGTCTCCACTCCATTATATTCGCCCGTCACGTCTCCCACGTAGCCTCGTGCATAATCAATCTCTGCCGAACCTCCGAGTTTCGCTCTCAGTCCGTCAAGAGGAAGCGTCTCACGCTGCACCTTCAACGATGACGAACCACCGCCGACGGTCATCATCTTGATGGCGTTTTCGCCCACCACGAGTATGCGCTTCGCCTTGGTGCGGTCGATGGGCAGCACGTTGTTGCGGTTCTGTAGGAGCACGATTCCCTCGTCAGCTATCTGACGGGCTGCTTCGTAGTGCGATTCAGAGCAGAGGAAGCCGTGAGGACGCTGTCTGTTCATAGTCGTGCGGAAGAACAGTCGCAGCACACGGCGTACCTTGTCGTCAAGTTCCTGTGTGGTGTACTTGCCGCTCTTGATATCTTTAAGATATGGTGTGGCAAGATAATAGTTCTCGTAAGCGTTGCTTGTGCCTGCAGACAGACCATTGGTCCAGGATCCGAACTCCATGTCCAGTCCGTTCTTTACAGCCTGGTCAGTGTCGTGACATCCGCCCCAGTCGCTTACCACCACGCCGTCAAATGCCCAGTCGCCCTTCAGAATGCGGTTTAGCGTATACTGGTTATGGCAGTTGTGTTCGTTCTTGTAGAGGTTGTATGCGCCCATAATCGCCCAAGCCTTTCCTTGTTCTACGGCAGCCTTGAATGTAGGCAGATAAATCTCATGCAGAGCGCGGTCGCTTACAATGACGTTCACCTGATTACGATATTCCTCGTCATTGTTCAGGCAGTAATGCTTGACGCATGCCGAAACTCCCATCGACTGTAGCCCTTGTATGTAAGGCACCACCATCGTGGAAGCCAGATAAGGGTCTTCGCCCATATACTCGAAGTTGCGTCCTCCGAGCGGAGTGCGATAGATGTTGACGCCCGGTCCGAGAATCATGTCCTTGCCACGATAGAGAGCTTCCTCGCCGAGACTCTTGCCATAGAGTGCGGCAAGGTCTGGATTCCATGTGGCGGCAAGGCATGTCAGCGCAGGAAACGCCACGCATGAGTCGTTGGTCTGTCTTGCCTGTTCCCATTCGTCCCACAGTACGTCAGGGCGTACACCGTGAGGACCGTCGTCTGTCCAGAAGTCGGGAAACCCCAAACGCGGTATTCCGGCAGACGAGAATTTGCTCTGCGCATGTATGACGCGTATCTTTTCCTGAAGAGTCATGCGTGAGAGAGCATCGTCAATGCGCCGCTCTATAGGCTGTGTCTCGTCAAGATAAACGGGAGTGTGCTGAGCAATGGCTGTCATAGCACACACTGCAATCAAGCAAGATGTTATGATATGTCTCATGA
>OLWZ01000920.1_pt1 | contig 14888 bp, 16 predicted proteins | sample 1674011 | NCBI WGS metagenome assembly OLWZ01 (sample SAMEA103958137, study PRJEB25191) | human gut metagenome | biome: human-associated habitat [ENVO:00009003]; feature: intestine environment [ENVO:2100002]; material: feces | place: Germany | collected 2013/2015 | reverse complement strand
AATCAGCTGAAATGAAAACTTCTTAAAAGTGCTGAAGAAAAAGTTGCTTTTTACATTATATTTTGACACTTTTGGCAAAGATAGCAATTTATTATGTAAAAATATGTTGATTATATTGTAACATCATGCAGCACTAAATACCTTTATTAAGGTTCAAAATCTTTTGTTAACTTTGTCTTCATATGAACGAATTCCGCAATGGAAGAAAGAAACGACATAGTCATCTATAAGACCGAAGACGGGCTGGTCAAGATGGAAGCCATGGTCGACCCGGAGAACGAAACAATCTGGGCCAGCCAAAAGGCCATTGCTGCGCTTTTCGACTGCACCAAGCAGAATGTTTCCTATCATATGGGAAAGATATTTGCGAGTGGTGAATTGGAGCGTTCCACGGTCGTCAAAGAAATTTTGACTACCGCACAGAGTGGCGCCAGAGGCCTATCTGAAGACAAAGTGCTTTACTATAACCTGGATGCCATAATCTCTGTCGGCTATAGAATCAACTCCCTTCGCGCAACCAAATTTAGGATTTGGTCAACGTCTGTCATCAAGGAATATATGCGGCGCGGGTATGTCGTAAACCGCAATGCCGTATCCGAGCAGAAATACGAAGACTTGAAGAAAGCTGTCGGCCTTCTTGAGAACGTATTCAGCAAGGAACTGCTCCTCACATCCGACCAAGCAACCGACTTGTTTGATGTGATTCGCGATTACACCTATGCCTTGGACACATTGGACGCCTATGACTACCAAAGTCTCAAAATCGCTGACACGACAGCCCCGGAACGCTTTCACGCCACCTACGAGAACGCCATTGAGGCCATCAAAAGCCTGAAGGAAAAGTTCGGAGCAAGCGACCTGTTCGGTGTCGAGAAAGACGCGTCATTCCACAGCAGCATCGGCCAGATATACCAAACCTGGGAAGGTCGCGACCTCTACCCCAGCATTGAGGAGAAAGCTGCAATGTTGCTATATCTTGTCGTCAAGAACCACTCCTTCGTTGACGGCAACAAACGAATCGCAGCCACGCTCTTCCTTTGGTTCATGCAGAACAATGGAATCCTTTACCGGCCTGACGGATCGAAGCGCATCTCCGATGCCTCCCTTGTCGCACTGACCCTGATGATTGCCGAGAGCCACACCGACGAGATGGACACGATGGTCAAGGTCGTCGTCAGCCTGATTAACCGGAAGAATTAGCCCGGCGAGCTGTCCCCTGAAGGAGTTCCCGGAAAGATTTCGAGAAACTTCCGCGCTCCGAAAATGGCTTCAATTCAGTCCGGTTTAGTGACACAGTTAAATTTCGATGCATTTCTTAACTTATTTGACGGTATTTGTACCTTTGCATAACGCCTCTTGCCCTCAAAGAACTTCCATTCTGGAACGCCCAGTTCAGATAGTCTGGCCTTGTAGCTTACGCCATTGTCATTGCAGTACTTTACGATACTTGCCACTTCTTCTTTGGTCATCATGATCTTGCATGTTTTGGATGGCCAAAGTTCCTGATAATAATTCAGAAGTCTATGTCGGTAGCGCAAACCTAACAGGTGCCGACATTGCAAGAAGTGCAAGCGAAGAGAGTTCTGTATAGACCCGATAGTATGAAAATACCCCATAAGATGTAAGACATAAATACCATTCATCATTATGAAAGTATATTTCGCAGGATCAATCAGAGGAGGACGAATCGATGCCGCATTGTATGAACGTCTGATAAAATACATTCAGAAGACAGATGTGGTTCTCACAGAACACGTTGGCGACCTCAATTTGTCAGAAGAAGGCCAGACAGTAGCAGATAGATACAACCAAGACACAGCTTGGCTTCGTGCAAGCGACGTTCTCATAGCAGAATGTACTTGTCCGTCTTTGGGGGTTGGCTATGAACTGGCATACGCTGAGCGTTTCCAGAAGCCCTGCTGACATCGTGATTGAATCATCTTGGAAATATCTCGGTATTGCTGCCATGCAGGAAATGTGGAAGGAAAGAGATTTGCCTGGCAAAGTAATCGGCATCACGGATTCGTCTGTCAGCGATAATTGGGATTCGCTTCGCTGGCCACCGGCATCCTGACCCCGGGCCGGAAAGCCCACGGACAACCCCGTCAACGAAGCGCTGAACGGCTGGATCAAGGAAGAACTCTACATTGACTTCAAACTGGAGTTATGCCAGGGCAGAGAAGACTTTATTCAAATCATCAAACGCTATTTCAAGTACTACAACACGCAGAGGCCGTGCTTCGTCATTGGTTACGACACCTCGGAGAACTACCGGAAACGCTACTATAAAGGCGAACTGTCCAGAAAGATTTTGATGGCATTTTCCGTGTCTACTTCTCGCGCGCGGTACACCCATTCAACCCGCTTCTACCAGGAAGAAGAAACTTTTTATGGCAAAACACTTGAATCCTCTTGAAAAAGAGTTCCTGATCCGCCAGTACAGGAGTAATCGGCGGATCTCAATCAAAGACTTCTGCGCGATTAACGTCATTACCGGCAACTCGCTGAAGAAGTGGATGAAACAGTACGACGAAGGCGGCCTGGAAGGCCTGGCCCGCGCCGATGCTGAAATCCAAAACGTGCTTCCGGAAGGCGTAGACCGCACGGAGGAGTCCTACAAGCGCGAAATCCTGAAGCTCCGCATAGAGAATGAACGGCTAAAAAAAAGCTATGCCGTTCAGACGAACGCGGATGGGGAACGGGAGTATGTTCGCTTAAAGCCGAAGAGTTCGAAATAGTGGACCTGCTGTCCCGCGACAACCCCATCAGGGACATATGTGCTCTGATGGGCGTGAGCCGGGCCGGGTACTACAAGTGGAAGAACCGCGGACCGTCCCCACGCGACACCAAGCGCGAAGAGATTGTCGCCCTGGTCAAACAGGTCCACGCAGCGCACCCTACCCACGGCTACCGCTGGACGGCGGCATACATCCGTATCAACATGCAGGTAATCATCAGCGACAACTACGCCTACAAGTGCTACAGGTATCTTGGCGTCAAAGCCGAGACCAAGCACCGGGTACGCTATAGCCCCAGAAAGGTCAGGGACTTGTATCCCAATCTGATCTTTAGCGCCTGGGAGACAGTGGACCGGCCCGGACAGGTCATTGTCTCAGACATGACCGTCATTAAAGTCAACCACTACTGCTACTTTGAAGTGACTCTTTACTTCGATGCTTTCACCAAGGAGATACTCTCCTGGAAAGTGGCCGACAGACGTGGGGCCAGAGACCCATACATTGATGGTCTTGAAGATGTTATCGCTTTACTAAAGGGCAGCATTGAACCGGTCATCCTGCATACGGACCAAGACAGCGTATACGCCTCCATGGCTTATAACGACCTTATCAGAGACACGAACATCATCCGCTCAATGTCCAGGGCGGGGAAACCTACGGACAACCCCGTCAACGAAGCTCTGAACGGCTGGATCAAGGAAGAACTATATGCCGAGTTCAAGATAGAACTATGCTGGAGAATGGCAGACTTTAAACAAACAATTGAACGATATGTCAAGTATTACAACACCCAACGGCCGTGCTTCGCCATCGGCTATGACACCCAGGAGAACTACCGGAAGCGTTATTACAAGGGAGAACTGCCCAGGAAACAAACTTTTGAGAACCGGGTATTGAGCCCGGAACCTAAGTTTGTCCAAAAGAAGAGGCAACTCTCTGATAATAAGGATACTTACAAGGGCGTGTCAACTTTTGAAAAAGAAATCCCTGAAAAAAGTTGAAAAATGTCTACTTTTGTAAAACAAGACGACATGAAAATATCATGTGTGTCTACTTTCAAAAACAACGTGTAACGAAATAATCTTTTCGTGTCTACTTCTCGCGCGCAGTGCATCTGCATTTCCGTCCGGCAAAACTCGTTGGAAAAATTACGGCTAACTGCCGAAAAGTCGTTAGAAAAATTACGATGGGTATTTGAGAAGTCGTTGAAAAAAGTGTATTTTTGCTTCCAGATAAAGTGTCATACTATGCTGAAAAGGAAAATTGAAGACGATCTCATTGCGTGGAAAAACAAGCCTGGGCACAAGCCTCTGGTAATAATGGGTATCCGCCAGTGCGGTAAAACATATATCTCACGGCACTTCGCTGAGCAGAACTACAAGAATGTCGTCTACATGAACTTCATCAAGCAGCCGGAGCGAATCAATGCCTTCGTCGGATCAAAGGATGTGGACAGCATTCTGCTCAACTTGTCGGCGCAGATCAAGGGCGTCAAGTTCATCCCCGAAGAGACCTGCCTGATCTTTGATGAAATCCAGGAATGCCCCGAGGCCAGAACTTCGCTCAAGTTCTTCAAAGAGGACGGCCGCTTTGACGTGATTGCCACTGGCTCACTGCTGGGCGTCCAGGGCTACGGCGATGAGCTCAAGAAACGGCGTCGCAAGATGGTTCAGAAGAAAGATCTGAAAGATCTGGGAATCAACTCTGTTCCTGTAGGCAGCGAAGACATCATCGAGATGTACCCGCTGGACTTCGAGGAGTTCCTCTGGGCCAACGGTATGAATCCGGATGTCATCGAGGCTCTCCGGAAGTTCTACACGGAGGAAACGCCGGTTCCGGAAGGAATCCACGTGGCCATGAGGCAGTATCTGAACCTCTATGTCGCTATTGGTGGTCTCCCCGCCCCCATCAACGCATTCCTGACCACCAATAATATGAACGCCGTCAGTGAGGAATACAAGGGTATCTTGAAGGAGTACCGCGACGATATGGTCAAGTATGCTCCGGACAAAGACAAGCCCCATATCCGCGAGTGCTTCAATTCCATCCCCAAGCAGCTGGCCAAGGAGAACAAGAAATTCCAATACAGCAAGGTTAAGCCCGGCGGACGAGGTGAAACCTATCTTGGCTCTCTTCAGTGGCTGGAAGACGCCGGCATTATCAGCCGCTGCTACAATACCGATATCACCGGTCTCCCGATGGAAGGCAATGCCAAAGACAATGTGTTCAAGGTTTACACGGCAGATATCGGTTTGCTCATCGAGATGCTGGGCCCTGGGACCAGGGCGGATATACTGCAAGGCAACCTGGGAGTATTCAAAGGCGCCATCTTCGAGAATCTGATGGCAGACACTCTTCACAAGAAGCAGCAAAGCCTGTACTACTTCCTGAAGGACTCTGGCCTTGAGCTGGACTTCCTCGTCCGGATGAAAGGCGAATGTGTGCCACTTGAAGTGAAAGCCAAAACGGCCCAGGCCAAGAGCGTCCAGACTGTCTTGAAGCATGCGGACAAATACCATGTGAAACACATCATCAAATTCGGCGACTACAATGTCGGCCGGGAAGGACAGCTGCTCACACTCCCCAACTACATGCAGTTCCTCCTGGACCTGGAGCCAGAAGAAATCGTCCTCGAACCAATCGACGTGGACGCCGTCAACGCCCTAGCAAAGAAGATCCTTGGCTAATTTGAGAACCCTCCTCGTGCTCTGAAACTAGATGGAACGGAATAAAAGATGTAATTGTTTACTTTGTAAGCGTGCATTCTTACGATATTGCCCCCCTCGAAGAGGGCAGGGCTTTCAAAGAGCAGTCTCTGTTTGCTTGCAAACAGGCAGCAGCATAATTGCAAAGATATTAGCATTGACTATCACCATTCTGGTGACGACTGAATTAATGACGAAATAAAGTACAAGGCATATGAAAACTTTTGAACCTAAGCCGTGGGTAGTGCCACAGCCTGTGCTGATTATCGGCACATATAATAAAGAAGGAGTCGCGAACGCTATGAATGCCGCCTGGGCTGGACAGTGGGACGTGAATGAGATTATGATCTCCATGGGAAAGCACGCCACCACAGACAACCTGAAGATTGACGGCGAGTTTACCGTTGCCTTCGCTACCAAGAAAACCATGGTGGCCGCTGATTTCGTAGGCATTGTTTCCGCCAAGAACGACCCGAAGAAGATGGAGAGGACGGGATGGAACATTGAGAAGGCGAAGAAGGTCAATGCCCCTGTATTCACCGATTTCCCGATGACTTTGGAGTGCCGCATCAAGGAGAAGTTCAATGAAAGCGAAACGGGCTATTATCTCGTCGCCGAAATCGTCAATATCCTTGTAGATGAAAAGTATTTGGCAGATGACGGAAATCCAGACATGGAGAAGATGGAACTGATTGTCTTCGACCCTATTCATCATGGCTATATCCAGTTGGGCGAGAAAGTCGGTAACGCTTTCTCCGACGGCAAGGCATTGAAATAACCTGATGGAAACAGAAAGAATTTTACTTCGCCATTGGCAGGAATCTGATGCAGAGGCGCTCTTCAAGTACGCCTCCGACCCTGACGTAGGACCACGTGCAGGATGGCCGGCACATAAGTCTGTAGAAGAAAGTCGGGAGATCATCCGGACATTCTTCCATAATGACACGACATGGGCAATTGTGTTGAAAGAGACAGGCGAGGCTATCGGCTGCATCGGCTACTACACCCATGAAACCAGCAACATCCCTATCGGAGGAAACGACTGCGAGGTGGGCTACTGGATAGGAAAGCCTTATTGGAACAAAGGAATCTGCACCGAAGCCTTGAAACTGATGCTCGACTACTGCATCAACGAGAAGCATTTCGAAAACATCTGGGCGGATCATTTCACCGGCAATCCCGCATCGGGAAAGGTCATGGAGAAATGTGGTTTCTCAGACACCGGAATGCTGAACAGATGCAGCCAGCTCATTGGTGGCGACAAGGAAATGGTCAAGATATTTAAGTACAAAAGATAACAAAAGTCTCATAACTTTCAGTGCTAGACAGACCGACTTGGTGCGGTTCGGAGAATTACAATCGCAAGGCTTCTCTGCTGAGGTTTATGTAAAACGAATATATCCGCAGATTATTGTATATATTTTGCTATCCTCTGCCGGAGGCAATTCCTCGGGGCGGATTCCGCGCTTCTCAAGCATTTCCTCACACTTTGGTTATTCTGCAATGCAGATGGACTCGATAAAAGTGCATCTACTTGTGCGCTTTTCTCCATCATATAGCCAACAGATACTGCCAAGTTTTGCAACTGACCAAGAGTCTGGAAATGGTCATCAGTATTGCCGATACAAATATTGAAAGCCACACGACGGTATAGTTCCTGTAGGTTTCGCTCCACATCGGTACTGCTCTGAATAATAAAGTCGACTATATCCTCCGCTCTCTACTTGACTTTAATGACCGTTTTTTGTTTTTTATTCCAACAGAATAAATTGCCACTTTTGTATAACCGATATGGATCGAGAAGTACAATTCCTCCTGAACAATATGCCGGAAGACAGCGGCAAAGTGCTGGTCGTCATAAAAGATGAAACGATATAAGGCAAAATGTCCACATCCACATTCTTCAGGTTGTGCCCCCCGCCACGCACCAAAAACCTGTCTGGCTGATTCTTATTCACGGTCAATGAATATCTTGGTGAGTTCCTCGAAAGAGTCAAGCCGTGTGATGTTCGGATGGTCAAACTCTTCCGTCACCTCGTACCGCCACATGGTGTGAAAGGAATATGGATGCCGTAGCCTCCGATCTCGATGATCGGCTGGATATCGGACTTGAAGGAGTTGCCGACAACCTCTATCTGAGAAGATGGGACAAGTTCCACATGGCTGATGTCAAGATATTCCTTGATGCCTTTTTTGTGACCACGATAACCCGGTAGAAGTATTTGTCAAGCCCAGAGCGTTTGATTTTGTTCTTTTGGTCAAGCATGTCGCCCTTCGTCATGAGAATCAAGCGGTAACGTCCTGTCTTGTCAAGTGCGTCCAATGTCTTCGCGACACCAGGAAACGGTGTCGCCGGAAGGCGGAGCAATGACTTCGCACCATAGCCCAGAATCGGCATATTCGCCGATTCAGTCTTGTATAGCTCCTCAGACAGTTCTTCCGCCGTTCCATATTCCTTCAACTCCTCCGTGAATACCTCCTCCGCCCTGTCGAAGTATGTCTGATTGTCCCACAGCGTGTCATCCGCATCGAAGATTATAACCTTGACTTTATCTTTCATCATGCCTCATGTTTTGGTCTCATAATCAGCGAAAAGAATCCTAACCGCAATCTACCTGTAATCCGATTCCGCCCAGAGATTCCAAGGCTTTTCCGGCACATAGTAGTCTTTGATGCCGTAGTCGATGTTGGCCTTGCGGGCCTGGCTCAACTGGTGACGACGGTGGATGCGGTACGTCCTTCCGTCTTTGATGAAGTAAGCACCCGTCTGGTGGAAACGGAACGGAACCTCTTTGGCGACGCATTGCGAACGCAGATTCAGAATCCAATCGAAATCACAAGGCCTCGCCCCGACACCGGACTCACCACTGACACTCACCTCCTCGATCGTGTCATCCAGCCATCGTGAGATGTCCATCCGCTCAAGCATCGGCGCCACAATGATTGATTTATGTTTGACAGGAAGATCCTTGAATATGGGAAGCCGGTGGTCGGCCATAGCCTGGTTCTCCACCGTGCAGCCGATGATGACATTCTCGTACCCGTCGCCCCAGTCAGGAGGCAGACACCGTTCCAGACGGTCAATCCGTTTTGTAAAGAAATAGAACATACAGTCGCTCCGAAAGCGCATCATTTCCCAACATTCCGGCCTCCACGGATCCGCGTCCTCCAGCAGGAAATCCGAAGTGAAGCACGTGAAGACAATCTTGCCGGAAGGAATCTTGAAAGTCTTGTCCCGTTTCCTTTTGACCGGCAGATTGAACGCCGCCGTCTTGCGCGCAAGATTGCTCGCGATCTCGCTCCCGTACATCTCATCCTGCCGATAGACATAACAGAACCTGCAGCCCGGACTAACCTTAGTGCACCCGTGCCACGGATTCCAATCCGCGAATATGCTCCACTCCTCCGCCATTAATGAATATACCCGTTCATCTGCCGTCTTGTTTCAAAACTCTCGTCATTCACGCAAACGGCCAAAGGCCCGCCGAAATCCGAACTTTCGATACGGATGTTCCTAGCGAAAAATCCCAAACGTCTTCTATATGAACAATCAGCGACAGCGCACCTAATTCGCTTGGTTAATAAATAGAATTTCCTTGGTTAGCCTCCTTTGGTTCCCTACGAAGGGTTATATCTCTATACAAGAAAAAGTTCACACGTTCGTCCACAAAAACGGTGATTCTCCGGACAAACATAACTCAATTGCATAAAGGATGGAAAAAACTATCTCCTCGGAATTTTTTACAAAAAGCTTTCAGGCGATAGGCTTTTTCAAGGCATCAGGTGGCGTATTGGGATGAATTGCGAACGACTTGGAGGTTTACTTTTTCAGCATCAAGCACAACTGGGGACGTTCTGTGGCATATAGGGCTGAAAGTGTTTTGTAAGGATATTTTCTGGTCGCTTCGGCAAGCTCTGCGACCAGGTATTATTCTATGGTATTCAGCAGATCACAATCGTTCAGGCGATCGAAATCTGATTTAAACAAGCGATCTTGAATGATTCGGTACTTTTCAAATTCGGATTCAGCAAAACTTTTGGCAAATTCCGCAGTAATCTTTCCGGCATCGTTCAATATAGCATCACTACCAGCTTCAAGGATTATGTCTATGCGTTTAGCCCAGTCTTCCATAGTCATCGGAATATGCCTGTCTGCCATTCTCTCGGCCATATCCAAAACGGAGTTGACCAATTATCTTCCAATTCCACACCATTCAGGTAATTCTTAGCTATACTGACATCTGATTTCACAATCTTTCCATCCGGAGCATTCTCCCAGGTCGTCAAACCCATATGTTCCTTACCTGCATCAGCTATTTCCACAATCAGTTCTGCGGTGGTGTGGCCGTGAACGGCAAAGTGAATTTTATTCTGTACCTTTTTGTAGAACAATCTTGTTGTGGGCGCGTCACGGTTATAGTCAGCAGCTGTGGCGTAAATGTCGGTCAGTTTCTGGTAGAATCTTCTCTCACTCAACCGAATCTCACGAATCTCTGCAAGCAGATGTTCAAAGTAGTCTTCTCCGATGAAGGTTCCATTTTCCATCCGCTTTTTATCCACAACATAGCCTCGAATTGTGAACTGTCGCAAAACACTTGTGCACCACTGACGAAACTGTGTGGCTCGGATAGAATTGACACGGTAGCCTACCGAAATAATCGCATCAAGATTGTAAAATTTCGTCATATACATTTTACCATCCGCCGCAGTTGCCGAGATTTTCTCGGTAACTGAACCTTCTTCAAGTTCACCAGATTTAAAGATATTCTTCAGGTGCAAGCCAATATTATCAGACGAGCAGTCAAATAGCATCGACATTGCTTTCTGAGTCGCCCATATACTTTCATTCTTATATAGCACCTGAATACCTTCCTCCTTCCCTTCCGCTATGAAGGTGAGAAATTCAGCCGTGCTGTTCCGCACTAAAACATTCTTCATCATCTATCTTTCTTTCAACAACTTAATCATATCTACACAAAAATAATGAATAGTCCCGGCAAATACAAGTCACTTGACCTCCAGGTTGCGCGGGACAAACTGTACCATATCGTCGGTTTGTCCGGCGAATACGGCTTTCAACGGACAAAACGTGTTATATGACCAGTTTATCCGGTTAATTGAAAAACCTGGTACCGGAGAAGCCTTTTGACGTGCCCTACTTTCTACTTCTCCTCCATAAAGAGCTCACCTTTGAGGTACTTGACGCTTTGGGTGGCGAAATTGTAGCCTCGTGAACCAGGCTTGGCGACTTTCAGGTACTTCTCGTACCATTCGAGGGCGGATTTGTAGTCTTTTTTCTGTTCGTAGCAGTAGGCGATGTTGGTAAGGGCGGAGATGATTTTCGGATTGTAACCGTATGCCTTCTGATAATGAGCGATAGCCTCGTCCCAATGGAAAAGTTTCGCTTCTCCGAGACCATATTGCTGATAAAGCCTGAACATAATCAGCGGATCCGGCTGAAGCATGTTCATCGCCTTGTCAAGCCACGGTTTGACCTCCTTCTCAAAAGAACGGTTGCTGTCGGCATAGACCGCCGCTATTGAATATGCCAGATTAACATCGCTTGAATCAATCTGCCAAGCCGCAAGCAGTTCTTCCTGCGCACGATACATGACCTCCGTGTGCCAATAGCATTGTCCGAGATAATAGTGAACCGGATAGGAATCGTTACCAAGTTTCTCCTGACGCTCAAAGACATCGATCGCAGGGGCATATTCATTCTTGGAATAGTGTGCCAGACCTTTGATCGGGGCGATGGTGAAATTGTCGGGATCCAAGGCAAGATATTCATCTGTCAGACGGATCGCACCATCATAGTCCCGGCGAGAGAGGAGAATCCGCGCGGCTTTACTCACTACGCTTTCATTCAATGGTTTAAGAGACAGCGTGAGCCGATAGTATGTCAGCGCGGAGTCCAGCATATCCGCCTGATTGAACGAGTCCCCCACCAACGCGGCGATGGCCGGTATCGTGTCAAGTTGCAGCACCGCCTTCCCGGCCTCAGCGCTCTGGGCGAAAGCCTTCATCCTGTAGAAAGTCTGCATCTGCTTGACTTTGTACAGGATGTTCCGCGGGAACTTGGAGGTCAGCAGGAAATATGTCCCAGCAGCGGACTCGTAGTCCCCGTTCTGGAAATGACAGTCTGCCAGCTCGGACAGAATCTCCTCATCAAAACGGTCCGGAGTGACGAAAGCGGACAATCTCTCGATCGCCTCGTCAATTTTGAATATACTCTTGAGGTACCGGGCCTCACTCAAGGCCGCGTTCCGGTCTGACTGTGGATCGGCCACTTGCGCCGCCACAATCTGTGGCGACGCAAGCAAGCTGATCGTAATCAATAATTTGTAGCTTAATCTCATTATTTGAGTCGGAATATGATAGGGAATGTGTAGGTGACATCGACCGCCTTGCCCTGCATCTTACCTGGTTCCCATACAGGAGAAGATTTGACAATCCTCAACGCTTCCTCATCCAAGGATTTGAAGGTTCCTCTCAAGACTTTGACGTTTTCCATTTTTCCTGTCTTTGTGATAGTGAACTGAACAACGACGCGACCTTGTTTCTTAGCTTTCTGAGCATCCTCCGGGTAGATCAAATGCTCATTGACCCATTTGGCGAAATTGTTCGCGTCACCGCCTTGGAACACCGGTTTGGCCTCCACCATTTGGAATGGGACAGGTTCATCATCATCGGTGGTAACATCTATGTTAATATCGTTGCGACTTTCCCCGGTGACAGTAACCGAGACGTTCTCTGGCGCTGTTTCCGAGATCATTGTCTCATCGGACAACGATCCGGTTGAATCCGGTTTTGTGAAACTGCTGAAGCACAATGTGCAAACAAGAAGTGGTATGCAGACGACATACGCAAGCCTGAACCATCCATTAGTTTTTTCTGACATCATCATAGCGATTCGATTTGAAAGTTTTGTGTGGTTGAAACCGTTCGCAAGCCGGAAACGATGCTCGCCGACAGCCTTCCTGACAAGAAGCAGCTGATAGTCAGCTGCGTTCACTCCTTGATTGATCACAGATTCATCGGCTTCATATTCGTGAAGCATCTTGAGTTCAGCCCTGGCAAGCCAGACGAGAGGATTAAACCAGTGCAGGACGGTGACGACCGAGAACAGCAGCACGTCAACAGAATGGTGCTTCCTCACGTGGCTCATCTCGTGCGTCAGAATCACCGGGGTAGCGGTGAAATCCTCACGGCTGATCACAATGTGACCCAAGAAGCTGAATGATGCCACCGGGGCGTCCACTATTGTAACCTTGAATCCATCTTTCTGAATATGCTCGCCGGAGGCTATCATACGGGATGTCTGGATTACGGACAAGATATTCATAATCAAGACAACGAAGGCCCCGAGAAAGTATATTCCTGAAACGACTCCGAGCCAGGATATTCCTTTGTCTGCCGCGTTCAGAGTTCCGCCTTCCGCGCTGACCACCGCTTGCGGCAGGGTCAGGGTCGGGATGACGTTCGAGACCGCGGTTCCGCTGAAATCCCAATGGATGAGCGGCAGCGCCAGACAAAGTAGACTGCCAGCCATCAAGGCGAATCGGTTGAAAGTGAAGAAGGTAGTCTTCCGCATCAGCAGCATAAAGAATGCGTAGAACACTGAGAGAAGCAACCCGCTCGTTACGATGTAAGCGATCATTTCCTTTTGCTTTCGATTTGAGAAATGAGTTTTTTAAGGTCCTCCACATCCATCTTGTCCTCTTCGACGAACTGGGAGACAAGGCTGATGTAGGAGTTGTTGTAGTAACGGGAGACAACGTCCCCGACGGTAGTCCCGTGATAGTCACGTTCCGTGAGCGCAGGGCTGTACTGGAAAGAGTTCGCCATCGGCTTGCGCTTGACAAATCCCTTATCCTCAAGGAATTTCACCTGTGTCGCCACGGTGTTGTAGTTCGGCTTCGGGTCGGGAAGCGCCGCGACGATGTCACGGATAAACACCTCGCCTTTGGCCCAGATGATGTTCATCACCTCTTCCTCTTTTGCAGTAAGTCTCTGTTTCATTGCTCGATTCTTTAAGTTAACAAACGCGCGATTATTATCTTACGGATGCAAAGATAAGAATAAAAATCATATCTCCTAATTTTTTTAGGTGTTTTAAGAATATTTTTAGTTGCGCACACAATGTGTACCAGGATCTCGGAATATTTTATCATAAATACTTTAAGCCAAAGGTCTTATGACGTATTCAAAGATATGCACCCCAAAAGAAGTACTCCATCATAGCGTTGTCGAGACAGTTACCCTTTCTGGAGATGCTTTGTTCTATGCCATTCTTTTTCAGTGTATTTTGATACTTAACATGCTGATAATGCCATCATTGATCTGAATGAAGGATTAAGCCTTCATGGTTAGGGATCTTTTTCATGGCGTTATTGACCATATCAATAACCATTTTTATAATACTCCCGGATTTTAATACAGGTGCTTTATTTAAAAACAATAACTTCGCACCATAAAGCATTGTGGGCTGGAGCCTGCACAACTCACTCGATACGTCAAACTAAACTGCATAGATGCGCTCAAAAGTGCCATTACAAGGCACGGAGCTCCGGAGATAATCAACTCTGATCAGGGATACGTATTCCAGGCCATGGTCGGCCACTAATTTATCTCATCATTTTAATAACATCTTCCGGCAACATCGCATTCCCGGCATCATCTTTCGGAGCATTCTTAAGAAACAGCATAGGAACAATAGTGTAGCTCTTGGCAAACGGCAGCAAATTAGCTTTACGGAGAAGTTCGGCTGTCAGTTGTTTCCCATTCTCCCCTGTTGTCCACTTGCATTCGCCAACAAGCAGATATTTTTTGTCAAGCGATTCGGCCATAACATCGAACTCGACCTGTTCCGGCTTCTTATCCTCATTGAGAATAGAACCCCACCAACGTTTTGCCTTACCGTAAACAATTCCATTGACCATATTTCCCGTTACAGCATCCCTGCATAGTTTTTCCCAATGAACACTCACATACTCCGAGAAATGGGCTGTCAGTGCCTGTTCTAATGGTAAGCGACGGCCAAGCTCGATAAACGAGCGATTAGGAACGACAAACTGATAGTAGAATGCCATAAAAGGGTCTGCAATCTTATATAGGCTCTTTTTTGCATTCTTTTCGTCAATTCCGAAAGGAACATCTTTCTCTAAAAATCCGAGGTCTATAAGTTTCTTCAATGGACGCGACAGATTGGTTGCCGGCTCATCGCATCGTGCGGCAATTTCGGAAAGCCGGTTTGCGCCAGTCCCAATATAAGACATGATCGTTGAAGTCTTGACAATATCCTTGACATCATCCTGAAATAGTTTTATCGGCTCTTCATAAAGAGTTCCATTTACCGAAAGGATATTGCGCCACAGGGCGTCATCAAGCGAACTTCTGTTTTCCCTCAGTTCCCAATAACGCGGCACACCGCCCCATACGGCAT
>OLWZ01000915.1_pt1 | contig 14964 bp, 13 predicted proteins | sample 1674011 | NCBI WGS metagenome assembly OLWZ01 (sample SAMEA103958137, study PRJEB25191) | human gut metagenome | biome: human-associated habitat [ENVO:00009003]; feature: intestine environment [ENVO:2100002]; material: feces | place: Germany | collected 2013/2015 | reverse complement strand
GCGTACTGGTAAACTGGAAATGTCCACTGGAAGAAATCCCCGTAGGCAAAGGGCGCAGACTGAAAGAAGGCAAAGACCTGGCAGTCATCACCCTCGGTCCCATAGGCAACGTGGCCGCACGTGCCATAGAGCGTGCGGAGAAGGACAAAGGAATCTCCATAGCCCACTACGACCTGCGTTTTCTCAAGCCGCTCGACGAAGCCCTGCTGCACGAGGTAGGACTCAACTTCCAGCATGTCGTCACCATAGAAGACGGTGTCAAAAAAGGAGGAATGGGCAGTGCCATACTGGAGTTCATGGCGGACAATGACTATATTCCCCATTTCAGACGTATCGGTGTACCCGATGCCTTCATAGAACACGGCACCATACAAGAGTTGCACCATCTTTGCGGAATGGACGAAGAAGGAATCTATAATCAATTGATAATTGATAGTTGAAAATTGACAGTTTGAGCATTTACCCCATATGTCAACTATTAATTATCAACTATCAACGAACTAAAAGTGAAAATAATTATTGCAGGTGCCGGCGCAGTAGGCACACACTTGGCCAAGTTGCTGTCCCGCGAGAAGCAGGACATCATTCTGATGGACGACAACGAAGAGAAGTTGAGCACACTGAACTCTAACTTCGACTTGATGACGGCTACAGCCTCCCCTACCTCCATAAAAGGCTTGAAAGAAGTGGGAGTGGGAGAAGCCGACCTGTTCATAGCCGTCACCCCCGATGAAAGCCGGAACATGACCGCATGCATGCTTGCCAACAATCTGGGAGCACAAAAGACTGTAGCCCGCATTGACAACTACGAATACCTGCTGCCCAAAAACAAGGAATTTTTCCAGAAGCTGGGTGTCGATTCACTCATCTACCCGGAAATGCTTGCCGCCAAGGAAATCGTGTCCTCCATCCGCATGAGCTGGGTACGCCAATGGTGGGAATTCTGCGGAGGAGCCTTGATACTGATAGGCACCAAGATGCGCGAAAAAGCCGAGATACTGAACATCCCCCTCCACGAACTGGGTGGACCGGAGCTGCCCTATCACGTGGTAGCCATCAAACGGGGAAGCGAGACACTGATTCCCCGTGGTGACGATACCATCAAGCTACATGACATCGTATACTTTACCACCACACGAAAATACGTCCCCTACATCCGCAAAATAGCCGGCAAGGAAGATTATGCCGATGTGCGCAACGTGATGATTATGGGTGGAAGCCGGATTGCCGTACGAACCGCCCAATATGTCCCGGACTACATGCAGGTGAAAATCGTGGACAACGACCTGAACCGCTGCAACCGCCTGACCGAGCTGCTTGACGACCGTACCATGATTATCAATGGCGACGGACGGGATATGGACCTGCTTGTGGAAGAGGGACTGAAAAATACGGAAGCCTTCGTTGCCTTGACCGGCAACTCGGAGACTAATATCCTGGCCTGCCTTGCCGCCAAACGCATGGGAGTCAGCAAAACCGTAGCGGAAGTGGAGAACATCGACTACATAGGCATGGCCGAAAGCCTTGACATCGGCACCGTCATCAACAAAAAGATGATTGCTGCCAGCCACATCTACCAGATGATGCTGGATGCGGACGTCAGCAACGTGAAATGCCTGACCTTTGCCAATGCCGATGTAGCAGAATTTACCGTTAAGGCCGGCTCGAAGATTACCAAACATCCGGTAAAAGACCTCGGCCTCCCGAAAGGAGCCACCATCGGCGGACTTATCCGCCAGGGGGAAGGCGTTGTGGTTATGGGTAACACCCTGATACAGCCGGGTGACCATGTAGTGGTATTCTGCCTGAACATGATGATTAAGAAAATCGAAAAATACTTTAACTAATTGAGAATGAGTAGTTGGTAAATGATTAACTTCAAGACAATCATACGGATTATCGGTATTCTGCTATTGCTGGAAACAGTCATGTTTCTGGTCTGTTCGGGCGTGTCCTTCTACTACAGAGAAAGCGATATGCTCGACTTCTGGAAAGCAGGAGGCATCACAGCAGGGGTAGGCTTATTGCTGGCAGCTCTCGGCAAGGGAGGCGAACGGCAACTGACGCGCCGTGACGGATATGTACTGGTCAGCTTTGCCTGGGTGGCATTCTCTCTTTTCGGAATGCTGCCTTTCTATATAGGCAGATACATACCCGACATTGCCAATGCATTCTTCGAAACCATGTCCGGTTTCAGCAGTACGGGTGCCACCATCTTGGACGACATCGAGTCACTTCCTCATGGAATACTGTTCTGGCGCAGTATGACACAGTGGATTGGCGGCTTGGGAATCATCATGTTCACCATTGCAGTGCTTCCCATCTTCGGAGTCAGTGGCCTGCAGGTGTTCGCCGCCGAGGCAAGCGGCCCTACACATGACAAGGTTCATCCCCGTATCGGTATCACCGCCAAATGGATTTGGAGTATCTATGCCGGCATAACCGCTCTGCTTGTCGGTCTGCTGATGCTTGGAGGTATGGACTGGTTCGACAGTATCTGCCATGCATTTGCCACTACCGGTACCGGTGGCTTCTCCACCAAGCAGGCCAGCGTTGCCTACTACAATTCTCCTTATATAGAATATGTCATCTCCATTTTCATGTTTATCTCCGGCATCAACTTCACCTTGCTATTATTGTTCGTCAACCGGAAATTCAAGAAGTTCATCGGCAATGCCGAGCTGAAATTCTATTTCGGTTCAGTTGTGCTCTTCACTGCCGTCATAGCCATCGTACTTTACTATACCAGTCCCATGGGGATGGAAGAATCCTTCCGCAAATCCTTGTTCCAAGTAATTTCCCTCCATACATCCACCGGTTTTGCAACAGATGACTACATGCAATGGACACCCGTCCTGTGGGGGCTGCTTACCATCATCATGCTGATGGGGGCGTGTGCAGGCAGTACCACCGGAGGCTTGAAGTGTATACGTATGGTAATTCTTACCAAAGTCTCACGAAACGAGTTCAAACACATCCTACACCCCAATGCCATACTTCCGGTACGGATAAACAAGCAGGTAATCTCTCCCTCCATTGTCTCCACCGTACTGGCTTTTTGTTTTATTTATATCTCCATTATAGTCATCGGCACACTGCTCATGATGGCTATGGGTGTCGGGGCTGAAGAATCAATGGGCTGCGTCATTTCCAGTATCGGTAATATGGGACCCGGATTGGGTAAAACCGGACCTGCCTATTCGTGGAATGCCCTGCCCGATGCAGCTAAATGGCTGTTATCCTTTTTAATGCTTCTGGGTCGTCTTGAGTTATTTACCGTACTGCTGCTTTTCACACCGGATTTCTGGAAACGGAATTGATTTAGGATAAAAAGTGTAAAAATAACCATTTTTTGTTATGCGGGGATAGCAAAATGAACAATACTTGTTATATCTTTGCCCCCTTGAAAAGAGAGATCTGTGGTATGAAGCAATGCATTAAATATTGTTTAATCATAATCTTTGCAGCCCTATTGCACGACAGTGCAACCGGAACTGCAGACATTTTGTGCGTTCCTGCCACCCGACAAGTAGAATGCTGCACGCTGTCACAAGCTACTACCACCCAACAAGCAGTCCAGAAGTTCTACGACTTGTTTTCACCAAACTCCCTCTGCATAGAGCATGTGGACCATACGCAAGTACCAACCAACAAAAGCGTACTCCTGCGCATGTACATCTACAAGATGCAGCAGCATGCCTATGCACCGGAATGCGACCGTTTGTTGAATCTGTCTCCTCATCCCGTACCCGACGCTAACTATTACGTGTTCGGGCTACGAAAGATTATCATTTAGGAGGCCTGCAAGCGTAAATGCTTGCCCCCTGACTTCGCCGGACAACAATTCAGAGTTTTTGTCCTCCGGTGTGATGTGTCTATATATTATATATTAAAATCTTATCAGGTTTATGAACTTTACTTTGTTAGTGGTCGTCTTATTGACGGCAATCGCTTTCGTGGGTATTGTCATCGCGCTCTCCAATGCGATAGCACCCCGTTCGTACAATGCACAGAAGATGGAGCCGTACGAGTGTGGTATCCCTACCCGCGGTAAATCGTGGATGCAATTCCGGGTAGGTTACTATCTGTTTGCCATCTTGTTCCTGATGTTCGAAGTGGAAACGGTATTTCTGTTTCCTTGGGCAGTCATCACCCGCGAACTTGGCGTGGCAGGACTTTTCAGTGTTTTATTTTTCCTGATTATATTGATTCTGGGTCTTGCTTATGCCTGGAGGAAAGGAGCTTTGGAATGGAAGTAACAAAGAAGCCGAAAATTAAATCTATCCCTTATGAGGAGTTTACAGACAACGAAACGTTGGAGAAACTGGTTCGGGAACTTAATGCCGGAGGCGCCAATGTTGCCCTTGGCGTACTGGACGACTTCGTCAACTGGGGACGCAGCAACTCACTGTGGCCTCTTACGTTTGCAACCAGCTGTTGCGGTATCGAATTCATGGCCCTCGGCGCAGCCCGCTACGATATGGCGCGCTTCGGGTTCGAGGTAGCCCGTGCCAGTCCGCGCCAGGCAGACATGATTATGGTTTGCGGAACAATAACCAACAAGATGGCTCCCGTTCTGAAACGTCTTTACGACCAGATGGCCGATCCGAAATATGTAGTAGCCGTAGGCGGCTGTGCCGTCAGCGGAGGCCCGTTCAAGAAATCCTATCACGTGGTGAACGGTGTGGACAAGATTCTGCCGGTGGATGTCTACATTCCCGGTTGCCCTCCGCGTCCGGAAGCATTCTACTACGGCATGATGCAATTGCAGCGTAAAGTGAAAATAGAGAAATACTTCGGTGGAGTAAACAGAAAAGAAGAGAACCACTAATCAGTACTTAAAAATATGGAAATAAAATACATAGAGCCCTCAGTCCTGCACGACGAAATGCTGCGTCTGCGGAAAGAGAAACAAATGGACTTCCTGGAATGCCTCAGCGGTATGGATTGGGGAATACCCGACGAGAAAGACGCACCGGACACCCCCCGCGGACTCGGCGTAGTCTATCTGTTGGAATCTACTATTACCAGCGAACGGATAGCGGTACGCACCGCCACTCTAAACCGGGAACATCCCGAACTTCCTTCCGTCAGCGATATCTGGAAAGCTGCGGATTTCAACGAGCGCGAAGTCTACGACTTTTACGGCATCGTTTTCATCGGTCATCCGGATATGCGCCGACTCTATCTGCGCAATGACTGGGTAGGCTATCCCATGCGTAAAGACAATGAGCCGGAAAAAGATAATCCGTTGCGTATGGACAACGAAGAAACGGTGGACACCACCATGGAATTGGAGCTGAATCCCGACGGTAGCATCAAGAATAAGGAAATGCAACTTTTCGGTGATGAGGAATATGTGGTGAACATCGGTCCCCAACATCCGGCCACCCACGGCGTAATGCGCTTCCGTGTATCATTGGAGGGTGAAATCATCGACAAGATTGATGCCAACTGCGGCTACATCCACCGGGGTATCGAGAAGATGTGCGAAAGCCTGACCTATCCGCAGACCTTGGCTCTGACCGACCGTCTGGACTACCTGGGCGCACACCAGAACCGCCATGCCTTGTGCATGTGTATCGAAAAGGCAATGGGCGTGGAAGTAAGCGAACGCGTGCAGTACATACGTACCATCATGGACGAGTTGCAGCGAATAGACTCTCACCTGCTGTTCTATTCTTGTCTTGCTATGGACCTGGGTGCATTAACGGCCTTCTTCTACGGTTTCCGCGACCGCGAAAAGATACTCGACATCTTTGAGGAAACTTGCGGCGGACGCCTCATCATGAACTACAACACCATCGGTGGCGTGCAGGCAGACATTGCTCCCGGCTTCGTAAAGAAAGTGAAGGAGTTTATCCCCTACCTCCGCGGTATCCTACACGAATATCACGACGTATTCACCGGGAACATCATTGCCCAGCAACGTCTGAAAGGTGTGGGTATACTCTCACGGGAAGATGCCATCGCCTTTGGAGCTACCGGAGGCACCGGACGCGCCAGCGGATGGGCCTGCGACGTGCGTAAGCGTATGCCATATGCCGTATATGACAAGGTGGACTTTAAAGAAATCATCCGCACCGAAGGCGATTCATGGGCACGTTACCTTATCCGTATGGATGAAATTCTGGAGAGCCTGAAGATTATCGAGCAACTGATAGACAACATCCCGGAAGGAGCCTACCAGGAAAAGATGAAACCTATTATCCGCGTACCGGAAGGCACTTATTATGCAGCCGTAGAAGGTAGCCGCGGTGAGTTCGGCGTCTTCCTCGAAAGCCACGGCGACAAGATGCCTTACCGCATGCATTTCCGCAGTACGGGCTTGCCATTGGTATCGACCGTAAATACGATTTGCCGCGGAGCTAAAATCGCCGACCTTATTGCCATTGGCGGAACATTGGATTATGTAGTACCAGATATTGACAGATAAAAGGATTTACGATTTGACAATTTACAATTTACCATGCGGAATTACAGCGCAGCCAAATTGTAAATTGTACATTGTGAATTGTAAATCAAAAAGCGCCTCGTAAATTGTAAATAGTAAATTGTAAATAGTAAATGAACAACGTGTTTGACTTTAGTATAGTAACCAACTGGATACACCAGATGCTGACTTCCCTGATGCCGGAAGGTCTGGCAATATTCCTCGAATGCGTGGTGATTGGCGTATGCATCATTTTGATGTATGCCGTGCTTGCCATCATCCTGATTTACATGGAGCGTAAAATATGCGCCTTCTTCCAATGCCGCCTCGGTCCGATGCGCGTGGGGAAATGGGGATTGCTCCAAGTGCCCTGCGACGTCATCAAGATGTTGACAAAGGAAATCATTGATTTGAAATTCTCTGACCGGTTCCTCTACAATCTGGCACCGTTCATGGTAATCATCGCTTCTTTCCTGACATTTGCCTGCCTGCCCATCAACAAGGGATTGGAGGTATTGGACTTCAATGTAGGAGTGTTCTTCCTGCTGGCTGCATCGAGTATCGGCGTAGTGGGTATCCTGCTGGCAGGCTGGAGTTCCAACAATAAATTCTCGCTGATTGGAGCCATGCGAAGCGGTGCGCAGATTATCAGCTACGAGTTGTCCTGCGGATTGAGCATACTGACAATGGTAGTGTTGATGGGAACCATGCAGTTCTCCGAAATAGTAGAAGGACAAGCTGACGGCTGGTTCATCTTCAAGGGACATATCCCTGCATTGATAGCCTTCATCATCTACCTCATTGCCGGAAATGCGGAAACCAACCGCGGTCCCTTCGACTTGCCCGAAGCCGAAAGCGAGTTGACTGCCGGATACCATACGGAATACAGCGGTATGGGCTTCGGATTCTTCTATCTGGCAGAATATTTGAATCTGTTTATCGTAGCCTCCGTGGCAGCCACCATCTTCCTGGGAGGCTGGATGCCGCTACACATCGTAGGCCTGGACGGCTTCAACGCAGTGATGGATTACATTCCGGGATTTGTATGGTTCTTCGGAAAGGCCTTCTTCGTAGTCTTCCTGCTGATGTGGATAAAGTGGACCTTCCCCCGCCTGCGTATTGACCAGATTCTGAATCTGGAGTGGAAGTACCTGGTACCCATCTCTATGGTGAACTTGATTTTGATGGTATTAATTGTAGTATTTAAATTGCATTTCTAACCGGCGTAGCGCCGGAGCAAGATTTCCTTGCGGATAATTTTAATAAAGGCAAAAGTAATGAAAGAAAAGAACTCTTATATCGGCGGACTCATACACGGCGTCACTTCTCTGCTGACAGGTATGAAGACAACCATGACCGTATTCTGCCGACGAAAGACTACCGAACAATATCCGGAAAACCGCTCGACATTGAAACTCTCCGACCGTTTCCGTGGCACGCTGACCATGCCCCATAATGACAAAAATGAACATCGGTGCGTGGCTTGCGGCTTGTGCCAGATGGCTTGTCCCAACGACACCATCAAGGTGACCGGCGAGATGATTGAAACGGAAGACGGCAAGAAAAAGAAGATATTGGCTAAGTACGAGTACGACCTCGGTTCGTGCATGTTCTGCCAACTCTGTGTGAATGCCTGCCCTCACGATGCCATCACGTTCGACCAGGATTTTGAGCATGCTGTGTTCGACCGCACGAAACTGGTCATGACGCTGAACCGTCCGGGCAGCCATGTAGAAGAAAAAAAGAAACCCGTTGCTCCCAAAGAAGAGACAACAAAGTAATTCGTTAATAGTAACTTGTAATTAAACAACATGGAAATAACTCTTGAAACAGTAGTATTCTACTTCCTTGCGGCCTTTATCACCGTATTTTCCATCTTGACGGTAACGACCCACCGCATGGTGCGCTCGGCCACCTACCTGCTGTTCGTGCTTTTCGGTACGGCAGGCATCTACTTTCTGCTGGGTTACACCTTCCTCGGTTCCGTGCAGATTATGGTCTATGCCGGCGGTATCGTGGTACTCTACGTCTTCTCCATACTGCTTACCAGTGGCGAAGGCGATGTCATCGAGAAGTTAAAGCGTAGCAGATTCCTTGCCGGACTGGGTGCCACCGTGGGCGGTGCCATCATCGTAGTATTCATCACTTTAAAGCATAAGTTCATTGCCACTACCGACGTGGAGCCTTTGGAAGTCAACATCAAGACCATCGGTCACCACATGCTGAGCGGTGACAAGTATGGTTATCTGCTTCCCTTCGAAGCTGTCAGCATTTTATTATTGGCATGTATCGTAGGCGGATTATTAATAGCACGTAAAAGATAAGAATTATGATACACATGGAATATTATCTGATAGTTTCGGCTATCATGTTCTTCGCAGGCATCTATGGGTTCTTTACCCGCCGCAACACACTGGCGATACTTATCAGCATCGAGCTGATTCTGAATGCCACGGACATCAACTTTGCGGTGTTCAACCGTTTCTTATTCCCTGGAGGACTGGAAGGATATTTCTTCTCTTTATTCTCCATTGCCATCTCGGCGGCCGAAACGGCTGTAGCCATTGCCATCATGATCAACATCTACCGTAACATCCGCAGTATCCAGGTGAACAAACTGGATGAGATGAAGTGGTAAGAGCAAGAATCGCCAAGCGATGTTTCTTGAATAGTAATAATTGATAAACATAGTATATATGGAATATACAATATTAATCCTTCTACTCCCTTTCCTCTCTTTCCTCGCTCTGGGACTTGGAGGTAAATGGATGTCACACCGCACTGCCGGCCTTATCGGAACTGCGGCACTGGGTGTGGTCGCAGTGCTTTCCTATCTCACCGCAGGAATGTACTTCAGCGCTCCCCGCCTTGCCGATGGTACGTACGAGGCGCTGATGCCCTATAACTTCAAATGGCTGCCTTTCACAGAAAGCCTCAGTATCGACATGGGTATCCTACTCGACCCGATTTCGGTTATGATGCTCGTGGTCATCAGTACCGTTTCGCTGCTGGTACACATATACTCTTTCGGCTACATGAAGGGCGAACGCGGTTTCCAGCGTTACTACGCCTTCCTGTCGCTCTTCACCATGTCCATGCTCGGACTGGTAGTAGCAACGAATATCTTCCAGATGTATCTGTTTTGGGAACTGGTGGGCGTGTCTTCCTACCTGCTGATTGGTTTCTACTATACCAAACCGGCAGCCATAGCCGCCAGCAAAAAGGCATTCATCGTTACCCGTTTTGCCGATTTGGGCTTCCTGATCGGTATTCTGGTCTACGGCTACTATGCCGGAACCTATACTTTCCAGCCCGATGAAATGGCACTGCTGAAAGGCGGCGCTACCATGATTCCGCTGGCACTGGGACTGATGTTCATCGGCGGAGCCGGAAAGAGCGCCATGTTCCCGTTGCACATCTGGCTGCCCGATGCAATGGAAGGTCCTACTCCTGTCAGCGCACTGATCCACGCCGCCACAATGGTGGTTGCAGGCGTGTATCTGGTGGCACGTATGTTCCCGCTCTTCATAGACTATACGCCTCAGGTGCTGCACCTCGTTGCTTATGTGGGCGCATTCACCGCATTCTATGCCGCCAGTGTAGCTTGCGTGCAAAGCGACATCAAGCGTGTGCTTGCCTTCTCCACTATCTCACAGATAGGCTTTATGATGGTGGCACTCGGCGTATGCACCTCCCTGAATCCCCACGAAGGCGGACTGGGTTATATGGCAGGCATGTTCCATTTGTTTACGCATGCCATGTTCAAGGCCCTGCTGTTCCTTGGCGCAGGCAGCATCATCCATGCGGTGCACAGCAACGAGATGTCTGCTATGGGCGGATTGCGCAAGTACATGCCGGTTACGCATATCACTTTCCTGATAGCCTGTCTGGCCATCGCCGGTATTCCACCGTTCTCCGGGTTCTTCTCCAAGGACGAGATACTGACAGCCTGTTTCCGGTTCAGCCCCGTCATGGGCTGGATAATGACAGTGATTGCCGCAATGACTGCATTCTATATGTTCCGCCTCTACTACGGCATCTTCTGGAGTGACAAACGGTCAGCAGCCAATGATGAGCACTCATCACACAACGCTCACCACACTCCTCACGAAAGCCCGTTGACAATGACCGTCCCGTTAATGTTCCTTGCCCTGGTTACGATAGTTGCCGGCTTCATTCCTTTCGGACACTTCGTCAGCTCAAACGGTGAAGCCTATACCATTCATCTGGACTGGGGTGTGGCAGGCACAAGCATTGCCATTGCCGTCATCTCCATAGCTTTGGCCACTTATATGTACAAAAGCGGGAAACAGCAGGTTGCCAATGCGCTTGCCCGCCACTTCAACGGTTTATGGACAGCTGCCTACCACCGCTTCTACCTCGATGAAGTCTACCAGTTCATCACCCACCGCATCATCTTCGGTTGTATCAGCCGCCCGATAGCCTGGTGGGACCGTCATGTGGTGGATGGCTTCTTCGATTTCCTTGCCTGGGGCGCTAACGCCACCAGCGACGAGATACGAGGCTTGCAAAGCGGACGCATCCAGCAATACACATTCGTATTCCTGCTGGGCACACTTGCACTGATACTGCTGCTGTTGCTGTAAACGAGAAACATAAGTTGATATCGGTTTATCAACCAATAGAACAATAACAATTAATACAATAATTATAAAGATGAATTTCTTATCCATATTCGTACTCATCCCCTTGCTGATGCTGCTGGGACTTTGGCTCAGCCGCAGCATAGCACAGATACGTGCGGTGATGGTGACCGGTGCTTCGGCATTGCTCATTGCCGCTGTCGGACTGACTGTCGCCTATCTGCAAGCCCGTCATGGCGGCGCTACGGATGAAATGCTGTTCCGCGCTGACGCGGCATGGTATCCGGCACTGAACATTCACTATTCCGTAGGCGTAGACGGCATCTCGGTGGCCATGCTGCTGCTCTCGGCAATCATCGTTTTCACCGGAACATTCGCTTCCTGGCGTCTGCAACCGCTGACCAAAGAATATTTCCTGTGGTTCACCCTGTTGTCAATGGGTGTATTCGGCTTCTTCATCTCCACCGACCTGTTCACCATGTTCATGTTCTATGAGGTGGCCCTCATACCGATGTATCTGCTGATCGGCGTATGGGGTTCGGGGCGCAAGGAATATGCCGCCATGAAGCTGACATTGATGCTGATGGGCGGTTCCGCTTTCCTGCTCATCGGTATTCTGGGCATCTACTTCGGCAGCGGCGGCACCACCATGAACCTGCTGGAGATAGCCCAACTGCACAATATCCCTATTGAGCAGCAACGCATCTGGTTTCCGCTTACCTTCCTCGGTTTCGGCGTACTGGGAGCCCTGTTCCCGTTCCACACATGGAGCCCCGACGGTCACGCATCCGCACCGACTGCCGTTTCCATGCTGCATGCAGGCGTACTGATGAAGCTGGGAGGTTACGGATGCTTCCGCATCGCCATGTATCTGATGCCTGAGGCCGCACAGGAACTCGGATGGATATTCCTCGTGCTGACGGGCATCTCCGTAGTGTATGGTGCATTCTCCGCCTGCGTACAGACCGACTTGAAATACATCAATGCCTACTCTTCCGTATCGCACTGCGGCCTGGTACTTTTCGCCATTCTGATGATGAACCGTACCGCCTGCACCGGCGCCGTACTGCAGATGCTTTCGCATGGATTGATGACCGCCTTATTCTTTGCACTCATCGGTATGATTTACGGACGTACACACACACGTGACGTACGCGAGCTTAACGGGCTGATGAAGATAATGCCTTTCCTTGCAGTATCCTACGTCATTGCCGGTCTTGCCAACCTCGGTTTACCGGGCCTCAGCGGTTTCATTGCCGAAATGACTATCTTCAACGGTGCGTTCCAACATCCCGATACATTCCACCGCGTATGGACCGTCATAGCCTGTACGAGCATCGTGATCACCGCAGTCTACATCCTGCGTCTTGTGGGCAAGATCCTCTACGGCACTTGCACCGACAAGCACCATCTGACACTGAGCGATGCCACTTGGGACGAGCGTACCGCTGTAATCATCCTCATCGCCTGCGTAGCCGGACTCGGTCTTGCCCCGCTGTGGATGAGCAACATGATTGGAGACAGCGTGCTGCCGATAGTCAACAATTTAGTGATGAAGTAATGAAGTGCCGAATCATGAATCACCAGTTACCAATCGCTAATTATTAATCATTAATCAATTCATCACTAAATAACATGGATTACTCCCAATTTCTTTTAATGAAAGAAGAGCTGTCGCTGATAGCGGTCATCGTTATCCTGTTCATAGCCGACCTCTTCATGAGTCCGGATGCGCACAAGAATGACGGCAAGCCGATGTTGAACACTATGCTGCCCGTTGCTCTGCTCATTATCCATACGCTTATAACCATTGTCCCCGGTCCGGCGGCTGACGCCTTCGGCGGAATGTACCACAACCAGCCCATACAGAGCATCGTCAAGTCCATCCTCAGTGTAGGTACGCTCATCGTATTCCTTATGGCACACGAGTGGATGCGTCTTCCCGATACGGCAATCAAGCAAGGCGAGTTCTACATACTGACCCTCTCCACACTGCTGGGCATGTACTTTATGATTTCCGCAGGACACTTCCTGATGTTCTTCATCGGACTGGAAACGGCAAGCATCCCGATGGCTGCTTTGGTCGCCTTCGACAAATACCGCCACCATTCTGCCGAGGCAGGCGCCAAATACATCCTTACCGCCCTGTTCTCCAGTGGTTTGCTGCTTTATGGCATTTCACTGATATACGGTTCGGTAGGCACGCTCTACTTTGCCGACATCCCGGCACATCTGGACGGGAACCCGTTGCAGATTATGGCATTCGTATTCTTCTTCTCCGGCATGGGTTTCAAGATTTCGCTGGTACCTTTCCACCTGTGGACGGCAGACGTTTACGAGGGTGCTCCAAGTACGGTAACCGCTTACCTGAGCGTCATCTCCAAAGGATCGGCGGCATTCGTGCTGATGACAATCCTTTACAAGGTGTTCGCGCCCATGGTGGTGCAATGGCAGGAAGTGCTTTACTGGGTGATCATCGCCTCCATTACGCTCGCCAACCTCTTTGCGCTCCGTCAGGAAAACCTGAAGCGACTGATGGCGTTCTCCAGTATCTCACAGGCAGGATACATCATGCTGGGTGTGATCAGCGGGACATCGCTGGGCATGACCTCGCTGGTATACTACGTACTGATTTACCTGTTTGCCAACCTTGCAGTCTTTACGGTTATCACGATTGTGGCATTGCGTTCCCATAAATTCACGCTGGAAGATTACAACGGGCTGTACACCACCAACCCCAAACTGGCGTTCCTGATGACGCTGGCATTGTTCTCTCTGGCAGGTATCCCCCCGTTTGCAGGTTTCTTCTCGAAGTTCTTCATCTTTGCGGCAGCGTTCGAAAGCGGTTTCCACTTGCTGGTATTCATTGCGTTGATCAACACGATCCTGTCACTTTACTACTATCTGAAGATTGTGAAGGCAATGTACATCAACAAAAGCGATGAGCCTATCGCCACTTTCCGCAGCGACAATTACACACGCGCCAGCCTTGCCATCTGTACGCTGGGCATCGTGGCGCTGAGCATTGCCAGTGTGGTATACCAGTCCATCGACAAATTCTCATTCGGAATGTAACGGTTGCTTTCCCGCAAAATAACTTTTATAACATCCCCTTTCACCGTCCGCGCCCTCCTGTCCATAGGAGGAAGACGGGTGAAAGGGGATATTTATTTTCATATTGCTGCACTGCCGCATGCAGCATTGCATCACTTCATTATCTGATTTCTGTATTGCGTGGGAGTCAGCTTGGTGAGTTGTTTAAAGGTGCGGTTGAAGTGCGAGATAGAGTCGAAGCCACATTCTACGGCTATTTGCGAAACCTCCATATCACCGATAGTCAGCAGTTTGCACGCGTAGCCTATGCGCATGTCCGTCACATATTGCAGAAAAGTCCTCTCCGTCACTTCCTTAAAGAACCGGCAAAAAGCGCTGCTGTTCATATTCGCCATTTCGGCAATCTCGTCGAGTTTGAGTGATCGGGTATAATTGCTGTTGATAAAGGAAATGATTTTATCAATCCGTTTGTTTCCCACTGCCGGAAACTTCTCATAGTAGAAAGGGCTTGCCAGCATCTTCCTCTGAACGGAGACAGACAGTTCCTGCAACAAATCCAGCAATCCCGCTATCTGTCCAAATCCTTTCAGTCCGGGAAAGCCGGACATCATGCCGCACACCGGACCGCTACCGGCGGTATGGAGAAGCACCCCCCGCTTAGACTCCTCCAGCAGCAGCCTTATCTGGTGAAACTGCGGATAATGGTCGAAAGAATATTGCATAAAATTCTCCTCGAACTGAACGATAGTCCCCTGAACACGCAGCATGGGATTGCCGCACCGATATTCATCGTCACTCCGCATATAATGAGGCAGGTTGGGGCCGAACAATATCACATCCCCGTCGGCAAACTGCTCTATGCAGTCGCCTACA